>VOFG01000790.1_pt1 | contig 18000 bp, 34 predicted proteins | sample 5384171 | NCBI WGS metagenome assembly VOFG01 (sample SAMN12384726, study PRJNA508395) | human gut metagenome | isolation source: healthy gut F | host: Homo sapiens
GAACAGCAGAAAACCGTAAGGTCGAATGTCTTTGGCAGAAGTTCACACCAGCCAAAGATGGCAGTCGGGCCAGAGGGATGGACTAAAACCAACATGTAAAGCTAAAGCATAGGGAACAAAGGAACCGTGGACGGGCTCACATGGAAATGTAAAAGGGGATGACACTCTCGCCCCGCAGGTAGGAAATGACCTGCTTATCCACGGGGCAGGAGCCCGTAGTAGTGATGAAGCCCCTGTAATGGGGGTGGAGCGAAGGGGCATAGTCAATGCAGATTGTATGTGAACAGAAAGTCGAGGAAGCCGTAGGCATACCTGACTAAAACCAGAAAACACCAAGTCCGGAGGAGGCGGTGCGTATGGCACAAACAATTCGACAGTCCAAAACCGAAACACAATTACGCGAACTCCAAGACAAGCTGTATCAGCACAGCAAAGGGTCTACGACGCAGGCGGGAGGCCAGCGTTCAAGGGACTTCTGGAAATCATGTCAGCAGAAGCAACCGTTATCACAGCAATTCACAACATCAAAAGCAATCACGGCAGTGAGACTCGGTGTAATAGATTTCAAAACCATGCGAAAGGACTATCTGGAGAGACCCTATCAGTGGGTAATTCAGGATATTCAAAACGCATTTAAGCATCTTTGAAGTTCAGAAGATACGCCGGAAATATATCGACAAACCAGGAAAAGCCGAGAAACGTCCGCTGGGCATACCTACTATTCGAGACCGCATCGTACAGGAGTGTATGAAAATTGTGCTGGAACCGATTTTGGAAGCACAATTCTTTGAGCATTCTTACGGGTTTCGGCCCATGCGTGATACCGCGATGGCGCTGGCGCGCATCAATCAGGTAGCGCACACATCTGCTAAATACTGGATTGTTGAGGGAGACATAAGCAAATGCTTTGATAACATTGACCACGGAATTCTTCTAAACCGCCTGTACCACATCGGTATCAGAGATAGGCGTGTGTTGCAAATCATCAAAGGCTATGCTGAGAGCCGGGATCATGGATGAATGCACCGTAAACGAGTACGGAACCCCACAGGGCGGAATTATCAGTCCGCTGCTGGCCAATGCCTATCTGGACATAATGGATGAGTGCGTCACAAAGCAGTGGGAAACATAAGAAAAACTCGACGAACTTACCGGACTGCGGGAACCAAGCGAAGGTCACTTTATCAAACCTCTCTGAATCGGGATGGCTCATACGGTACGCAGACGATTTTGTCATCATCACAGACACCCGCGCCCATGCCGAACAATGGAAATCCAGATTGCAAACATTTCTGCAAGACAAACTCAAGCTGACATTATCCACAGAAAAAACGCTGATAACAGATGTGCGGAGAAAACACATCCACTTTCTCGGCTATGAACTCAAAATGATACCGGGAAACAGCAGAACAGGGTATATTACAAAGACAATACCAGACAAAGAACGGTTACAGCGGAAAGTTGACAGTATCGCAGAGGATATCAAGAAAATTCCCAGAAATTTTAGCAAGGAACAATTCATCGGGAAATCAATCGCATCAACAGCCAAGTTCGAGGGATTATCAATACTACCAGTGCTGTACATGGGTCAGCGTCGCCTTGCGGCGACACTCCCACCGATTGCAAATAATTTCCAAAGGCGCGCATAAAGCAATACGGTGGCAGATGGATACCAGCAAATCAAACGCAAAACCTATCCCATGTTCATCAAAAGCACCAGCAGAAAATCCCTCGATAAAATATCGCGATATCTATGTTGGCTTTACCGCCCTCTCCTTTTTGCCAGTGGGAAATGACGCCCGTGAAGACACAGGCAGAAACGCCATATTCGGAAGATGGCAGACAGCGTTATTTCAAACGCACAAAAAAGAAACGCATGAATACGCGGCTGGATGAGATGTACTCAGAGAGTACATCCCGCGCTGTCTGTTACAGCAAATGGGGGCAACTCAACAATTTCGAGTTCATTATGAACAGGGCCTATGCGCTTAACCGTGACAGGCTTAAATGCCGGGTCTGCGGTGGTTGGTTAATATCAACTGCGCCTTGCGCTCACAGAGTCAACCCCTATTTCCCGCTGAATCAAGTGAACCGTGTCAACAATCTGGTCTCTATGCACAGAAAATGCCTTGAAGCTGTGAACGACCTAATCAGGATATCGGTGAGTTCGACAGCGAAGCGCAAAAAAGAAAATCAAAGGTTTTAGGAATAAACTGGTTACTTCACATACACGCAACAAATAATCTGCACTGATGGTGCGCCGTGTGCGGTGAAAGTCGCAAGCACGGTGTGAAGCGGGGAAAATCCACCCTGACTGTCCCGGTAACACCGGGATAAAAGCGGTGGATTACCTATCGCTATAAAGTCCCTCGTCATCGGCTGGGACTCCCGCTGGGGACGCCTATGGAGGTCACAGCAGCAGGCAGTTCTACGACCGGAACGGTGCGTTCATTCGGGTTAGACTGTTCCGGCTTTGTCGATTGGGTGTTTTACAACCAGTCTGGCGGCAGTTATGTTATCGGTCATGGTGGTGGAGCAACCATGCAGCACGAATACTGCACTGCCATCGCTTGGAGCGATGCCCAGCCGTGGGGAGACCTTGTGTTCTCTCCGGGAGACAGCCATGTCGGCATTGTCTGTGGATTTGACGGAAACGGCAATGTGCTCATCATCCACTGCGCCAGCGGCTACAACAATGTAGTCATTACCGGCAAGAGCGGATTTACCTCTATTGCAAGGCCGACGTACTATCAAGAGTTACTGAAAAGCGAACCCCCAGTTCAACTGGAGGGCCATATAGAGGATATTACGGATAAGATATTCTAAGGGTACTCAAAAAGTATGCTGGCAGCATTTCATTCTCGGACTGACTTTCAAGTTATGATAGAATTTTTCCTGTTTGTGAACGGAGTTATAAAATCTCTATGTTGATTTTGCCAGATATCTTATCCTCATTCAGCCACTTTCTTTTACTCACAATGTGCTAACGAAATGACGCTGTTCATACGAGGAGAATATCGTTCTCGCAGCACTTCCTTAACCTGCACTGGTCAGTTAATCCTATAGGACACATTTTAAATATTAACCGTGTTTTTTGCGGTTTTATTCTATTCCAAAAATGTGCTTATATGCGGGGTTATAGGTTGTTGTCATCCTGATTTCTATATTCCGATGGTGTCATGTTCATGTTTTGCCGGAAGCAACGAGAGAAGTAGTTATTATCTTCAAATCCCACCTGTTGAGCGATTTCTGAGACACTGAGGTCTGAAAACGCAATAAATAGCTAGCATGCTTTAAACGGACGGACATCAAATACTGCATGGGGAGCAATGAAACTCTTTTGTAAACAATTCTCGTGCTTTTCGCTCGCTAATCATAGCGGAGCGGGCGATATCAGACATACAGATGGGGTGACTGTAGTTCTGCCGGATAAAAGAGGTAATGCGGCTTAGTTCGTTTTCTTTTGGCACATAAAGAGGCGTAGAACCGTAAAGTCGTGAAAACATAGTGACGAGAATCATAAAAGCAGGCTTGCACCAAAACTTCGTTTCTGGTTCTCGAGTTTTTACTTCTGCTAAAATAGTATGTACAAGCTGAATTATTTGTTCATGATCCTGATAATTCAATGTGAGGATGTAATAAAGGAACCGCCTTCAGCATTAGCGGGGAGCATAAAAAAGTGACTGAAATCCTATTTGTTTTTTCAGAGAACCGGAAAATCGCAATAAGTCCTCTGTTCTGAACAGAATGTTCACTAACTCTAGTCCCTGTGTATTCTTCAAGTAATGGGGAATGTAGCTGCCAATAACATAGGCGTTGCCAGAGTGAATACGCTGACTGACACCATTGACAGATAACTCGCCCTGTCCATGAAGAATCACGGTCATTTGCTGAAAATCATGGATATGGGAAAATCGGATTGAACTACTTTTGTTTGCTCCACGCAGAAGGGAACACAAGGGAAGTCGATATTTTGTTTATCTTTTGCGGTATTAAGGTATATAGTTCCATAAGCTCCCACCTCTCTAAAAAGTATAGCATAAAATAACATAAATGCAAGAAAAGAACAAAAGCCTTTGGGCGATTGTAACATGTCAAAACACTACACAGTCCGTATTGTGCTACATGCTCACCAAAAATGCTGTTTTTTACAGAAATGTACGCTGATTTATCCTGTTTCTTCATGGCGTTTTTATAATGTGCCAGCTACAATAAAGCTATAGCAAAGATCCGTGGTGAAAAAATAAACTACAAAAAGAAGAGGAGTATGAAAAATGAGTGTGCTTCCTGAAATCAAGAGCCCCCTGAAGGAGAAAATTGTTGTAAAGCCCATCCTCTGGACCATGTATCACATCCATGCCTATCAGGGCCCCTTTGCCGTTACGGCCAGGGTTACGCACTGACCACTGAGTGCGATATGGAAGTTGCTAAGAAGGAATATGACCGCTTTGTTGAGCGTATTCAGGAAGCTGTCGATCCTGCCAAGACCGAAGTTCTGGAAGCTTCCCTGTTACACTGGAACGAGGACTTCGTGATTCACGAGAACGTTTGGGAAGAAGCCCCGGCTGATGATGAGAAGGTCGATATCTATCTGGTCTGCGGACTGCGCATTTCCGGTTATTTTACCGTGGAACTGGCCAGCCGCACCAAGAAAGCTATTGCATTTGTACCCCATGAAACTTCTTTTCTCTCCCTGCGATGACGTGGACATGAGCGCCCACCTGTTGGCGATGGGGCGGGACGATGTGTATCCCTGCCGTTACATGGATGACTTCGTGAAGGCTGTTGACGTTCTGCGGGTCAAGAAAATCCTCAAGAATCTGAAAATTTTCTTCCCCCTGAAGAATTCGCCTCTGACTTTTTGGCTGCCAGAGTTCTTATCTGACACTGGAGGGTGTCTCCGAAAAATTCGGTACCCGCTTCTCTCATATCAACGCTGAGCAGATTTTTGATGTTATCGATAATCTGACGGAAGAAGAAAAAGCCGGGGCTGCCCGTATGGCTGATGAATTGATCTCGTCTGCCAAGGGCGTCCATATGCCTGCCGAATTCGTGAAGAATGACATGGAGTTCTATGTTGCCGTTCGCAAACAGATGGCCCACCATGACTGTAACGCCTTCACCATTCCTGCTTTGAGGTTTGCGCTACTCGTCAGCTGGCCAAGCGGCAGTTTACTTTCTGCCTGGCCAAGTCCATTCTCACGGAGGAAGGTATCCCGGCTGCTTGCGCTGGCGACGTCGGCTCTGTTATCTCCAAGGCCATCCTGATGGCTGTCTCCAACGCCGCTCTACATGGGCAACACCCGGTCTGGAACCCCCGAGGAGAACGAGGTTCGCACCCTGCACGACGTGCCCACCCGCTACATGAAGGGCTATGACAAGCCCGCCCTGCCTGTGGAGTTGGTCTCTTTCGCCATGGACGGCTGGGGTACCACTCTGCGCTATGACTTCTCCCAGGACATCGGCGATACTATTACTGCCATCAACCTCAGCCCCGACATGAAGAAGATCATGATCGTTAAGGGCGAGATCACCGGTTGCGACAACTATCTGGTCCCCGAGTGCAAACTGGCCGTCCGCTATAAGGTGGCTGATACCCAGCACTTCCATGACTGCCAAGTATGTCGGCCATCACTTCTCCTTGGTTTATGGTGATTATGGTGATCAGGTTGCTGCTGCTGCCGAGGCTTTGGGACTGGAAGTCATGAGGCGTAAAAGTGGATAAGCGCAGCTTTCTGAAGCTGGAGCGGGCCTGTCATCATTGGCAGGCCCTGCTTTTCCAACCATGAAGGAGGAATCTCATGATTTATTTTGACAATAGTGCTACCACGCGGGTCGATTCCGACGTTGCTCTTGTTGCGGCGGAAGCCATGACAAAAAATTTCGGAAATCCTTCCTCCCTTCACTATGTAGGTGTTCAGGCATACCAGGCATTGAATGTCGCCCGAAACCAGATTGCTAAAATGTGGGGGCAAAGACTAACTGTATTGTGTTTACCTCTGGCGGCACGGAAAGCAACAATTTAGCTATTCAGGGTGGCGCGGCAGCCAATCTGTCTGCAGGAAAACACGTTGTCACCACCGCTATTGAGCACAGCAGTGTATTGGGAGCGTGCGACGCCTTAGAGAAACAGGGTTACCAAGTGACCTATGTCCAGCCGGATCCTGTAACAGGGCGCATTCGGGCGGAGGACTTTGTCAACGCGGTGAATCAGGAAACGGGCGATCGTGTCCTGCATGGAGGTCACAGCGAGACCGGCGAACTGTTACCCATCAAAGGAGATTATCCAAGGGTTCGCCGAAAGAATCCTAACACCCGAATTCATGTGGACTGTGCAGGGGTTCGGCAAAATCCCCTTCAAGGTTTATGAATATGATGCAGACTTTTCTCTGCCAGTTCTCACAAGATCCATGGGCCCCAAGGGTATCGGTGCTCTCTACATCAAGGATGGCGTAACGATACGCCCATTTCTCTATGGCGGTAAGCAAGGAACGAGGGGAATTAAGCCTGGTACGGGAAAACGTTCCCTTAGCCTGCGCCTTTGGGTATGCCGCTGACAAGCTGCTGCCGTGCATTCGAGAGAATTTCCAGTATGTTCAGAGTCTACAGGACTATTTGATTCACAAACTTCAAGAGATTCCTGGCAGGTGCGTCTGACCATGACGAAAACATCAGCCCTTATATCCTGAACTTCTCCATTCCTGGAATCCCATCTCAAGAAACAGTGTCCCATTTTAGCATGGAGAACATCTATATCGCCGCAGGCTCTGCCTGTTCCAAAGGCGAACCTAGCCATGTGATTGCCGCCATGGGGCTGCCAGAGGAAGTGGTTTCTAGCGTTATCCGTGTTAGCTTTTGCCGCTATAATACCACGGAGGAAATCGATCAGTTTATAGCAACCCTGAAACAGTGGGTTGAAACAAATCGTTCTCGGTGTATTTTTGCTTAACACCCATTGCACGTTTAAATGCAAAACTTTGCCAAGATATTTCTGCTAAACACTTTTGCAAGTTCAACAGGCTAATCCCTTTTTCAAGACGTGAAACTCGTCCAGCGTTTAACACTCTAGTTGTGACTTTTTGGCCTGCGATGTTTCACTATTTGGCATCTTGACTTCCCTATATCATAATTTCCATAATCATAACAGAATTTTCCTGCGGTACCGCGCTGCGTCCAAATCTGTCCGATGTATTTCCATGCTTTTCGGTATATGGGGGAGGAGTTTTCGTGGTTCGGGAGGAGAGTAAGCGGCATCACCGGATCTTCAGTGGGGAGAATGTGTTCGCCCTGCTGGCGGGTCAGCCTAACATTGCCTACATCAGCTATCCAGACTGGATGGACGGCCATTCTACCCTGATGCACTGTCGCGAGGATCTGGAGGAAATCTTGCTGATCCCACGGAGACATGGCTACTACACCGCCGCTCTCGGAGGTTGTGGGCTTTGAGGATACCAGCTACTTCTTGCATTTTCCAAGTATACCGGCTTTACACCTACAGATACCGCAAATATCGCATCCAATAGCAGAAAAGTCCTATATTCAGCGTGGCTGTGGGGGAGGCAAACCGCCTCCCCACAGCTTTTCCTCTTTCGTTTCACTGCGGGCCTTTTATACTGCGGTCAGTACCCTCAAAACCAATGACAAATGGAGGTTGCTATGAAAAATCGCAAGCTTGGCATACCACTTACGGCACTGCTGCTGACCGACTGCGGAGTCGTGAATCCCGCACCCACTGACGGGGCGCAGAAACGCTCCCTGATGCTCCTGCTTTCGCAGAAAGACGATTTCATGACCACGCTCGGGATCGGGCCCGGGTCGCGATGACGGGGGTTGCTAGCGGTCGGAACGGCCTATAACTGCGTCATCTGTAACAATGACGCCATGGCGCTGGGCGTGATCGACGCGTTGAGATATGCCGGGAAGGATTCCTCCGAGGTTCCCGTTGCCGGCGCTGACTGCACAGATGAGGGAGAATGGGCCTTCCACACCGGGAATCTGTATGTGACGGTGAAGCAGGATGCCGTCGTTCAGGCAGAAACGGCGGTTGCGGCGGCACTCAACCTGTCCTCTGGACAGCCTTTGACATCGGGATAGATTTCCCACTAGAGATCGATAGCCAGACGGCACGATATTCCTTTTTGCATCATAGCCAGCACTGTCATAGTAGACTAATGCAGAACCCTATGAGATCGATAAGTTGGCGAGGACTTTTTGCCTGTGCCGTGGCTTTGTGCTCTCTAGTGTTGGAGCTTCCTTGTATATTTATTGTGGCCTGGGGCTGACACCTTTAATGCACTGAATCAAGGACTCGCCCTCACGCTTGACATTCAAGGTGGAACAGATTCATGCCTGACACGAGGCGTATTGTTGGCGCTAATGTTTCCTTTCAACAAAATATACCGCGGCACCGACATCTTGTTGGGATCTTTCCTGGTTAGGGGCATTAGGCTACAAAGAGTGCTTCCACTTGGGGCTTTGCGTTGAAATTTCTGCAAAGCATATTTACAGTGCGATTTCTTTTGCGGTATTATAAAAGAGAAATAGATGATAATTGTTGTGGCAGGAAACAAAGGCGTTTTGCAGGCGAATAGAGGGGTGGAACAATGGTTGACGCAAATGTTCTTATTAAATTACTGGAGTCATCCTATGACGGAATATGGATTACAGATCATGTTGGCAAGATTCTATTTGCAAATTCCGCTAATGCTAAGTTGCTGGGCGTGCCGCGTTCAGAGCTGGAAAACAAGACTACGCAAGAACTCCAAGACGAAGGGGTATTTCAGACCTCTGCTATTTTGGAAGCTTTGCAAACTCGGCAACAGGTCTCTAGAGTGTGTAATAACCCTCGGACTTGCTTGACAGTGCTGGCTACGGCAACGCCGGTATTTAATGAAGCGGGAGATATTCAATATATTTTCAATAATGTTCGAGACATCACGGCACTGAATGAAATGCGTGAAAGCTTGCAGGACAAGGATGAAATTATCCGCCAACAGAATAGTCAGTTGGAAACCATGAAACTGCGACTGGGTGTTGGAACTATTGTTGCCAACAGCAAAGCATTTACTCAAGTGGTAGAATTGGCTCGGCGAGCTGCTACATTCGACGGTGCTACGGTATTGATTTTGGGAGAGTCTGGCACTGGTAAGGAGGTTATCTCTGAGTTAATTGTTAATACCAGTCCTCGGAAAGATAAGCCGTATCTGCAGATAAACTGCGGGGCGATTCCGGAAAATCTGATCGAATCAGAGTTGTTTGGCTATGAAAAGGGGGCCTTCACTGGTGCGGACGCAAAGGGGCGAAAGGGTCTCTTTGAAGCGGCTAATGGAGGTACAGTATTTCTGGATGAGATTGGCGATTTGCCATTGCACATGCAGGTAAAGTTATTACGGGTTTTGCAGCAAAGACGAATCGTCCGGGTAGGCGGTACAGAGACTGTGAATCTGGATGTGCGAATCATTGCTGCTACCAACAAAGATCTAAAACAAATGGTCAACGAGGGACGGTTTCGAGAAGATCTTTAATACAGGCTTAATGTGGTGCCTATCGAGATTCCGCCTCTGAGAGACCGAAAAGAGGATATTTGCCTCTGGTTAATCATTTTTTGACCGTGGCAAATCGAAAGTACCATACGAATAAATCCATTTATTCAGATACAATAGATGTGTTGAAAGCTACAGCTGGCCAGGAAATGTCCGGGAACTGGAAAACTTAATGGAAAACTTAGTGATTACGACACCGGGTGACATCATTCGAAGAGAGAACCTATCGGAACGGCTCAAATTTTCAACGGAGGACCGTGGTTTTACTGAGGACACTGAGGTGATCACTTTAAAAAGAAACGGTGGAGCGGGCAGAGTATATGGCAATTCAGAAAGCAATCCGACAGTGCGGTTCTATCCGAAAGGCTGCGGTTGCTTTAGGTGTAGATCCGTCTACTATTGTTCGAAGCAGCAAAACTACCAAAAGTAGAAAAAGGATATCAGAGAAGGCGAAAAGGAGAAAACTCTTTTCGCCTTCTTATATACAGTGTGTGATTTTGCATACACTGTACGCATGGGCGCGCATTTACAACTGTCGATAGTACTTTAAAAAAACTAATTTTTTCGTTTGAATGAAAATGTATTGGTGTGTTTCAACAAAAAGATGCTGTGATGTTTTAAACTTTCGTAGAAATTCAGGCATTGAAAAGGTAAATCTGCAAAATGGCACGATACTTGCTATAAATTAAAGTAACTGAAAGGGGCGAGTATAGAGACCATGCGAGAAAACTTGTTGAAAAAGAAAATCAAAAACGGCGAGAGTGCCATTGGCACCTTTGTCAAGCTGACGGATGCCGCTGTGCCGGAGTTGCTGGCTCTGGCAGGGTTTGACTTCTTTGTGCTGGATACCGAGCATGTGGCAGTGGATCGTGAGCAGTTGACCAACATCGTCCGGGCGGCGGATGCGGCAGGGATTACCCCATTGTCCGCGTCAGAGAAAATAACCAAGTAGAGATCCTGCAAAACTTGGATCTGGGTTATGCCGGCGTACAGGTGCCGAATGTGGATACCCCTGCAGCTACCCGTGACTTGGTATCCTATGTGAAGTACACACCTTATGGCGTGCGAGGCCTTTCTCCCAGCGTGCGGGCCTGTGGTTACGGTACCTGCGGCGTGCAGGACTACATTGATACAGCCAATGCCAATACCATGGTAATCTCACATTGTGAGACCAAAGCCTGCGTGGAGAATATTGATGAGGTACTGAAGGTGGATGGTGTGGATGTGATCTTCATCGGCCCCATGGACCTGTCTCAGTCCTACGGCGTTCCCGGCAAGCCCGGCGACCCAGAGGTGCAGGCGGCCATTGAAATGGTGACCAAGAAGACCCTGGCTGCCGGCAAGGCGGTGGGCACCGTGGCCGGTACGCCGGAAGCTGCCAAGAAGCTCATTGAAAAAGGTGTGCAGTACATTCTGCTGGCTTCCGATCAGGGCATGATCGTCAAGTGGGGCAAGAATGCCATCGGCGAAATTCGAAGGGGTAAGATATGGAAAAGATTTTTCTGACCGAACATATTCATGATGATGCAGTGGCGTATCTGAAAGAGCATTTTTGAGGTGGTTCAGGGGACTTCCGTGGAACCCGCCGAAATCATCCACCAGAGCTCAGGGATGCGCGGGTATTCTGATCCGGTCAGCCAAGATCACAGCGGAAATCATGGATGCCATCCCCACGCTGAAAGTGGTGGCCAAACACGGCATGGGCGTGGACAATATCGATGTGGCCCACGCCACGGAAAAGGGAATTCTAGTCGTGAATGCTCCGTATTCCAACATGAACGCCGTGGCAGAACACATTGTAACGTTGCTGCTGGCGCTGAGCAAGCGGATCGTCCGCATGGACAAGCTGACCCGGAACGGCGGCTTTGCCCAGCGCAATACTTACAAGACCATGGAACTGAAGAACGCTACGGTGGGCATTGTCGGTATGGGGAAGATCTCCCGACTGGTGGTAAAGAAGCTCTCTGCCTTCGACATGCATATCATTGCCAGCGATCCGTTTGTCAAGCAGGAGAATGTAGGGCGATCTGCCGGTGCGGATGACTTCTGCGGAGGAAGTTTACAGCACCTCCGGATTTCGTAGTGGTGCACACCTCCCTGTTCCCCTCCACCTTCCATCTGGTGGGCGCAGAGCAGTTCAGGATGATGAAGCCTACGGCTTATATCATCAACGCGGCCCGTGGACCCATCATTGACGAGGCGGCCATGATTGAGGCACTGAAAGACGGAGAGATCGCCGGCGCCGGACTGGATGTGTTTGAGCAGGAGCCTCCTGCAGAGGATAATCCTCTCTTCGTTATGGACAATGTGATTGTTTCCCCCATAACGCCGCGCTGCGACGGTGCCCTGCGGGCTATGGCCATGGACAGTGCACAGGGGATTACGGAGTATTTAACAGGACAGGCGGTCAGCTACCCCCCGTAAACCGCGAAGTCCTGGAAAAGTAAGAATAAAGGAACAGAGAATCAAAGGAGAGAAAAGAAGATGTCTTACACACAGGTATACCGTTTCCAGAACCTGCCCGGCTATGAGAGCGTTATTTCCAAGGGCAATTCCGATATGACTTACATGGGCTTTGCCCGGATTCTCCTGAAGGCCGGCGAAAGCCTGGAGTACACCGTCACCGGTGAGGAGCAGGCGATCGTGCTCCAGCAGGGTGACTTTCAGGTGTGGGCTGAGTACGAGGGAAAGATGGTGATTGACGGCCGGGAAGGCCAGCGGGGCAACGTCTATGACGATATGCCCACCGCCGTGTATCTGCCTCCCAAGGCCAAGGTGAAGTTCACCAGCAAGAACGGCTGCGAGGCCCGTGTTTACACTGCGTACTGCGAAGAGGAAATGCTCCTTATTTCTGCCCCCCGGAAGAGATCGAAGAGGGCGAGCCGGGTGAGTACATTTACAAGCGGAAATACCGCTTTATCTTTGGCCAGCCCGGTAAGCATAACGACCATATCACCAAGTACCTGATCGTAGGTGAAACAGTATCTGTCCCCGGCGGCTGGATCGGATTCCCCTGCTCACCGCCACGATTACGAGCGGCCCGGCAAGGAAGTGGTGCTGGACGAGATCTTCTCCTTCCAGATGACTTCTGAGGGCACCGGCAAGGGCGGCGTTCTGCAGCACGGTTACGACCTGACGGACGACAACAAGAAGCTGTGGGATGAGGTGAATGTGATCGAGGGAAAACAACACCGCAGTGGCACTGCCCAGCGGCTATCACACCACCGTGGCACTGCCCGGCACCGTGGCGTATCTGCTGGGGGGTCTGGCAGGCGATGAGAAGAAGTACAAAGTACAGTTCGACGAGCGGTATTCCTGGCGGGAGGGTTGGCTGTACTAATCACAAAAAAGTAAGGGCACCAAGATATGAAGCTGTTAGAAGAGATACAAGCCATGCGAACAGAACCCGGCGAGCTGATGATCTGCTGGCTGGGACAAGCGGGGGTCTGCCTGAAGGATGCCGAAGGACGGATCGTATACGTGGACCCTACTTCACCAACTGCGGTGAAAGAATGCGGGGCTTCAAGCGGCTTTCTCCGCAGCTGATCGATCCGACAGAGGTGACGGCGGCGTATTATATCACGACGCACACCCACTTTGATCACTTCGATTTTGATGGGATTCCTCAGGTGGCGGCCAATAACCCGGCAATGAAGTTCATCGGACCGGGGAGCTGTATGGAAGAACTCCGGAAGCTGAATATCGGAGAGGATCGGTGCGTACAGCTGGACCGGGGCGAGACCTACGAGAATGAAGGAATCCGGATTCACGCGCTGTGGGCAGACCACGGGACCATGGCACCGGATGCCATTGGAATCCTTCTGGAGATGGAAGGACACCGGATATACTTCTCCGGAGACACGGCGTTCCACGAAGAGCTGTTCCGTCAGGTAGGGGAGACCTACCAGCCGGAAGTGGCCTTCATGTCCATCAACGGGCAGTTCGGCAATATGACTGGTGAAGAGGGTGCCAGAGCAGCAGAACTGTGCGGCGCGCGATACGGTGTTCCCTGCCACATCTGGACGTTCATGGAGCATCGGGGAGACCCCTACACCTTCTGCGGGGCGCTGGAAACATCCGGAAGCTGCAAGGCCCGGTGCTTCAGTCAGGGGCGAAATTCAGGTGCTCAAAAGCAGCAATGAACTAATGGAAATGAAAAAAGGAGATCATAGCATATGAAAGCTATCCGCTTTATGCAGCCGGAAGTCATCGAGTATTCTGATATTCCCGCGCCGCAGGTAAAAGACAATGAGGTGCTGGCGAAGATTGCCTATGCTGGTTTCTGCGCCACGGATATCGAGCTGCTGACCGGCGAAATGGTCCATATCAAAAACGGCAACACGAAGTACCCCATCATTCCGGGCCATGAGTGGAGCGGAACGATCGTGGAAGTGGGCAAGAACGTGCGGGATTTCAAGGTGGGCGACCGGATCACCTCCGACGTGAGCCTTGGATGCGGGGAATGCGATGAGTGCCGGAAGGGCCACTACAACCTGTGCCCAAATCGTGAGGTCATCGGCTCCTACAAGAACCGCCAGGGCGTGTTCGCCGAATATGTGGCGGTGCCCCAGCGACATGTGTACAAAATCCCCGACGGTCTGAGCATGGAGGAGGCGGCCCTGGCAGAGCCGGCGGCCACCGCCATGTACGCGGTGAGCAAGGCCAAGATCCCGCCGGGGCGGAGGTGCTGGTGATCGGCGACGGCCCCATCGGACAGCTGGCGGCACAGCTTGCGAACATCGCCGGTGCCAGCAAGGTCATCATGGCCGGCAGCTGGGATGAAGAAGCTGGCCATCGCCAAGGAGTGCGGCATCCACGAGACCATCAACTACCACAAGGAGGACGTGGTGCAGCGGGCGAAGGAGCTGACGGAAGCCGGCCCTGAGATCGTGATCGAGACCTCCGGCAGCAACGCAGCGCTGAACATGGCTGTGCAGGCCCTGAAACCCACGGGCCGGATCGTGGCGGTGAGTTGGTACAACGGAGCCAATGTGGACGTGGCCATGAACACGGTTATCGTCAAGGATGCGGAGCTGGTAGGATCTCTGGCAAGCCCCAACTCCTTCGGGCCGGTACTGCGGTATATGGCCTCCGGTAAGCTGAAAGTGAAGCCCCTGATTACCCATGTTAAACCTCTTAACGAGCTAGAGGATGTGGTGAAAATGATCCGCAGCAAGAAAGAAATGCGGATTAAGGTACTGCTGAAGCCTTGAACTCAGGTAAATCAAATCATCGGCGCGACCGATTAAAAAAGAAATTTCTAAGAAAAAAGAAAGGAAACAAACCATGTACGAGAAGATGAAGCAGACCAGTTTTAAGCTGAATAAGAGAGACTCTGTCCATTTTGAGGACAACACCGCACCCGTGAATATCGCATATGCCAAGGAAGTGTGCGATGTGGCCATCCTGCCTTTGGGCGCCATTGAGCAGCACGGCGCTCACTGCCCCAACGGCATGGACAGCTTCAACGCCATCGGTCTGGCCGAGAAGGTGGCTGAGCGTACCGGCGCAACCGTGCTGCCCTGCCCCATGTACGGCGGCCATCCCTATATGCACATGGGCATGCCTGCCACCATTACCCCTGAACTATGAGACCAACATGGCTCTGATCCACGACATCGTGGCCAGCGCTTCCAATGTCGGCTACAATAAGTTCATCCTGCTGGTTGCCCACGGCGCCGACAGCTCCATCCTGCCTGTGGTCCACAAGCTGGGCATGGAGGGCTACTTCTGCATCGCCTCCACCGGTATGACTTCCTGCGCGACAACAAGCACATTCTGGAAGACTTCATGTGGCATACCGACGAGGCCGAGTCCTCCATGGGCCTGTCCCTGTATCCCGAACTGATGCATCAGGAGCTGGCCATCGATGGCGGCGGCACGACTCTGATGGGCGCTGAGTGGAAGATGGCTCCCGGCGAGGCATCTCACCAGTGGCAGTGCTATGGCGGCTTCGGTACTTGGGCTCTGCTGGAGAAGGACGATCTGGATCACGGCGTTATCGGCAACCCCACCAAGGCTACCAAGGAGAAGGGCGACGCTCTGGTGGAGCGCGTTGTTGAGGGTTACACCAAGATGATCAATGAGCTGATGGAGCGTCACCCCGTTGGCAAGAATCCTCTGGGCTTCCGCAATCCGCTGGGCTTCAACGGTTTTAACGGCGGCCAGTACATCCACTACGACGCCGACCATGATGAGAAGGGCCGTCCTACCTATTAACTGCAATTGTTACCGCAATGCCATGGAGGCCTATGACCGCCATGGCATTGCGTGAATACAGCTGCAGATACTCGGATCTTTTCCCCTAACTACAAGATGGATTGTAGTCATCGATGCGTTGTTGTGTGCAGTGGACGATGCTCACAACAACTGTTTCGGTATGGGTGATAAGTTAAAGAGGGGGCGCAAAACAATGTCCTTTACCCCCAAAACATATAAAATGTTATTTGACCGTTGCGGCGCTTTGACGCGGACAACGGAGTGTCCTCAATTGTCATGTTTAAGGAGGCTTTCATGAAAAGAAACTGTTTTCTATTCATTCTCGCAGCATTGATGGTTGCTATGCTGGCGGGGTGTAGCAATGAAAATGCTGACAAAAAATCAAATCAACATCAAGATTGGAACAGTCGCTTCTGAGAATGCCCCTGTTTCCAAGGCTCTTTTGAAAATGAAAGAAGAACTTGAATAGAAGTCAAACGGCCGCTTTTATGTACAAATCTACTTTGGAGGACAACTTGGTGGCGAGCAGGAGATGCTGGAACTGACTCGTGTGGGAGATATCGAAATGGTTACAAGCCAGCACTTGAATGTTTCGGGTACAATCGGAACTCTTGCGGCGTTGGAAAGCTACTTTATGTTCGATGACTACGATCACGCATTTCGTTTTATGGACAGCCCTGGTGGTCAGAAGATGCTGGATGCATACCAACGTATGGACTTGCAGGGAATGGGCTTTTTCCCCACGGGCTTCCGCCAGTTTACCAACAACAAGCGTCCCATTGAGACAGTTGAAGATTTGAAAGGTCTCAAAATTCGAGGATACAGCCCGGTGCAGATCGCTGCATGGGAAGCTCTTGGACTCAACCTGACCGCTGTAAACTGGAATGAGTTGTTCACGTCCATGCAACAGAATTTAATAGATGGACAAGAGAGCGCATTGTCTTCCATCTTCGAGCAAAAATTTTACGAAGTGCAGAATTATATCTCATTGACATCCCACCTGATATCTTCCGATATCCTTGTTTGCAATCAGACTTGGTTCGATTCATTGACTTCTGAAGATCAGAACTTGATTACTGAAGCGGTCGCAAACGCCGTTCAGTATCACCGTGAGACACTGACCTCGCAGGAAAATTCTTATATTCAGGCATTTGAGGAGTACGGCTGTCGAGTCACCACTGTTCCACAAGAGACACGAGACAATATGAAAAAGATTGTGGATGCGGTTGTGAATCCGGCAATCATCGAAATGGCTGGCGAGGAGACCTTCGACTTCGTTCAAGAATGGGTAGAAAAAACGAGAACGTAGTCTTTGCGGAAATTGTTGAATGTTGAAGAAAAAGGAGGCACGCAATGAAAAAGTTCCTTCGTTGGCTTGATATCAATTTTGAGCCCTCTGTATGACGGTTATGTTTTATCTGATGAGTGGGCTGATGGTTCTGCAAGTCATTCTGAGATTTGCATTCCATACAGGATTCGCATGGGGCGAAGAAGTTTCGCGTTTTATTTTGTGTGGCTGGTATTCTTATCTATTCCCTATGCGGTGCGGAATGCCCGACACATTAGCATTGACTTTATTCGAGAATTTTTTTGCCTGTCCCAATAAAAAAAAAAGCAGTGATGATCATTGTGGATGCTGTAGCCTTAATGATGTTTGCACTGTTTCTGAAGGACTCCGTGCTGGTGGTGAAAACATGCCTTTACTACGGAGATACCGCTCAGACCTTGAACGCCAATCTGAGCGTGGTCTATAGTGCTGCGGTCATAGGATATGCTCTGATGGAAACCGAATGCTTCAAGCTCTGATTTGGAAACTGCGGCATCTTCACAGCTCGTATGATCTCTTCCAGAACACCATGGCCGCTATTCAGGCGCCACAAAGCTTTTCTTCATGCCGGCACACACGAGAGAGGAAGAAGAAGCATTGATGGATTCCGAGGTCGTCAAAGAGTGAGAGATTCATTGATAGAAAGAAAGGAGCAGTAAAATGATTGCGAAACTGTTAATTCCTTTTGTAGTCCTAATTTTTGCCTCTGTACCCATTGCTTTCTCTCAAGGCCTTGCATCCTCTTTTTGATGAGCGTGGAAGATGTCATTTCTGGAGAGAGCTTTGTCAAAGGTATTACAGCGGGACTGAACTCCTTCACGCTTGCCGCAGTTCCATTGTTCACATTTGCGGGCGATATCATGGGGAAAGGGCGGCATTTCCCGGAGACTTTGACTTGGGTCGGATTGTTTT
>VOFG01000799.1_pt1 | contig 18000 bp, 32 predicted proteins | sample 5384171 | NCBI WGS metagenome assembly VOFG01 (sample SAMN12384726, study PRJNA508395) | human gut metagenome | isolation source: healthy gut F | host: Homo sapiens
ATTGTGAAGAACTATCTGTCCGTTTTCTTGGTCATAAGATACGATTCTCACCGGACGATAGACATTTTTATATTCAGCAGTCCCGTATGCGGCGTACGATCCGGATAGACCAGCCCGTCCACAAGAAATTGCCATCATGAATGGTTTCTCCATGATCCCCTCCATAATAATATCTGGTCTTTCCATTTTCTGCCGTTCCATGTGCGATTGCATGATCACACCATTCCCAGACAAACCCGCCACATCCGGTCATCTTATGAATCATCTGAAAATAATCTTCAAAATCTCCCGGTCCGTTTCCCATACTATGGCAGTATTCTACCAGCAGAAACGGTTTGCTTCCGTCATTTTTCAGATAATCCTCTATCTCCTGCAGTGACGGATACATCCGGCTGTAAAGATCCAAATTGTCATAATTATAGGTAATATCATAATTACGATATCTTGCACTTTCGTACTGCGTGATCCTGTCCGGATCAAACTTCTTTGTCCATGCAAGCGCCTTTTCAAAATTACATCCATACGCACTTTCATTTCCCATAGACCACATTACAATGCTTGGACGGTTTTTGTCTCTCTGCACCATAAGCTGGACACGGTCCACAATTGCCTTTTCCCATGCCGGATCATCTGCAATCTTTTCATTCCAACGGTGAAAACGGTTCTGGTCTGTATCCTCCTTCCGGTACAGCATAAATGGTCCATGTGCCTCAATATCCGCCTCGTCAATCACCATAAATCCATATTCATCGCACATCTGATAAAAATATGGTGCATTTGGATAATGACTGGAACGAATAGCGTTAAAGTTATGCTGCTTCATCAACATTAAATCCTTTTTTGATCTGCCGGGCATCGATCACAAATCCTGTCTCGGATCAGAATCATGGCGGTTGACTCCACGAAATTTAATCTTTTCTCCGTTAAAATAAACAACTTTGTCCTTAATTTCAATCGTCCGGAAACCAATCCGATCAACGATCACTTCATCCGGCATTGTCAAAATAACCTGATACAAATAAGGATTCTCCGCATTCCATAAAACCGGATTTAACACGGTCAGTTCTAACACACCATTCTCTGCTGTTTCCCCTCTTGCTACGACTGCTCCATATTTATCTTCTATAGTAACTTTCGTTTCCACTGGTTCTGCAAAATGCATATCCAATTTCACAACAACGCTGTCTTTTTCTACATCTGTCGTAATGTAATAATCTCTGATTGTCTTTTCCGGTCTTTTCAGCAAATAAACATCTCTGAAAATGCCACTCATCCGAAACTTATCCTGATCCTCCAAATACGAGCCATCACACCATTTGAGCACCAAAACCGCTAATGTATTTTCCCCTTCATTCAACAAGTCTGTTACATCAAATTCACTGGTAGCGTGAGGCACCTGACTGTATCCGGCATAAGCACCATTTACCCATACATAAAAACAGCTATCGACACCTTCAAAATTCAGAAATGCTTTTGATGCCTTTTTTTCTCTGTGATATTCAAAGTTATGAACATATGCTCCACATGGAATATCCTGTGGCACATATGGTGGATCGAATGGAAACGGATAACGAATATTCGTGTACTGATGCGTGTCATAACCATCCATCTGCCATACACTCGGAACAGTTACCTGATCAAATCCGGAAACATCATAGCCTTTCTCATAAAATGATTCCGTTACGTCATAAATGCTGTTATAATACTGAAACTTCCACTCTCCGTTTAACAGCTGAAAACGATCCGATCTTTCCCGATGCTCCACTAGATCATTCATACGAACTGATGCCGGAATGTAATATGTCCTCGCTGGCATTGTCTTGTGGTGCATAACATTCAAATCTTCATAAAAGCGTGGTACGACCATTGTGTAATCCTCCTTTAATATATATTTTTTGTCCACCGCATTAGGCAATCAATAAAATACAGTCTGTGTCTCATTATCTTCCGTCCCGGTATTACCTTGAAACCATCATACATTTTTGCAAAGAAAATGTCTATAAACAGAAATGGACAAAATATGCACAAAATGATACACTAAAGTGAATGCAGTTTTATCCACAGACCAATATTGACTGCTTGCAGTCAAATATTTCACTTTCCAAAGGAGGACTCAAAATGTATATAAATTCCGGTTATCACAACCACTCCCTTATCGACTTCAAAGACAAAAGCCGACCACTTATTGTAGGAAGCTGTGGCACCTATCGCCTATCCTCACACCCAAAGCTTCCAACTTATCGTCCCAGAGGAAGACTTGACTTTCAAATCATCTATATAGCAGCCGGACGAGCTCATTTTCATTTTGACAACGCAGATGACGATACTGTCGTTACTGCAGGAAACATAGTACTTTACCGCCCAAAAGAATTCCAGAAATATGAATACTATGGCATTGATAAAACAGAAGTTTACTGGGTGCATTTTACCGGAAGTGATGTAAAGAACATTTTAAGAAATTATGGTTTCCCGAATGACCAGCGTATCTTTCATGTAGGAACCTCTTTGGAATATGAGCGTGTTTTCAAACGAATTATTTTAGAATTACAAAGATGTCAGGAGGACTACGAAGAAATGCTGACACTACTGCTACGCCATTTACGGATTATTTTTCACCGGGAGCTTACTCGTAAACATGTACTAAAAAACGAATACCTCGATCATGAAATGGATACTGCAGCGTCCTATTTTAACGAAAACTATAACCGTGATATCAACATCGAAAGAGTATGCTACTTCCAGAGGAATGAGTGTCAGTTGGTTTATTCGGAATTTCAAAAAATTTACCGGTACAACACCAATGCAGTTCATCACCTCCATCCGAATCACTAATGCTCAGATGTTATTGGAAACCACAAATTATGCCGTAAATGAAATTGCACACATTGTCGGTTATGATAACCCACTGTATTTTAGCCGACTGTTTCATAAACAAAAAGGTTGTTCGCCATCTGAATATCGAAAACTTTTAAAATGAACCAATAAAAGAGGCTCTTTGGTGAATGATTCTCATTAGAGTCTCTTTTAATCCTATCATGTTATTTACGGCACTCTACTTTCCCGCCATCTCCATCCACATCTTCTTTTTCTGCAGCACCCGTCCTTCCTCTATCTCCGGGCGGATGAGCAAGTATTTCATAATTCATATCGTCCGGATCGGTACATGAAAAGTCGTGCATTAATTTTCCAACTTCGCCATCCCCCCGATATTTTCCGTTCACATATAGAATATGCGCATCCAACAAACTGCTGTTATGTCTCGCCCTTTTTACTCCTGCTCCCTTTATCTGACCTCTGAATTTCACAATCGAACTCTTTACCTGTATTGTCAACTGCATGAACATCTAAAATAGCAGAACGCCCTTGCAAATTTTTCATGGAATCTTGCACCCGAATCGATTTGATTGTAATATCCTCTTGCCCCAAAACAATTCGAAGTATAAGTTCTACAGCCTCATAATTATCTTCCAGACAAGCAGTCATAAAATCATCATCCATATATCGAAACAATTTCATTTCCTGTTTTTTCATTTTTCGATGATTGCTATTCTGCATATGCAGCCATATACCATCCATTTCTTCAAACAATACCGGAATGACTTTTTTCACCTTGCGCCCGGTCTGCGTGCATTTCTTTTACGGCATACTGTTCTTCTTCATCAATCCGCTCTCCCAGCCGCTGCATCATATTCCAGACGCCACTGCTACTGATGGTTTGATGGTTTGTCCGCATGTATTGCTGATGGTTTCTGCCGTTACACGATAAGGTGCCTCTGTTACAGTCATTGCTATCTTTTCTGCAAGATTGGTTGAAATCAGACCAATCTTATCCATTTGCATGGCTTCATCCAACAGATAGACATATGCCGTTTCTCCCTGTTTGGTTTTTGTGCGATATACCGTTCGTCTGTACTCCACTTCACCGTACACGGTTTTGATACTGGTTTTCCGCTTTCCTTTTCCTCGATAGGTCTTTTTTGTCACGGCTTTCTGCCAACTTGGCATCATAGGATTCAAGGACCTGCTGGGTGATCAGGCGACCAAGTTCACAAACATAATCATATATTTTTGCTCCAACATCTTGAAAGATACTAAGTTTTCGTCTACAATGGATTTCATCATACAGTCTCCTTTATCTGTTTTTTTTCGCAACTAACATAATAAAGAAAAACTGTATGATTGGGAAGAGGGAATTTCCTTCTTCCTTTTTAATTACTTATTTTTGCCAATGAAAATTATACACTAACAAATGTTTGATATCAGCAAAGACTCCACCTCCAAAAGAGCAATGGCCTGGATGAACATTTGTCCACCCGGCCATTTTGCACCATATATTGGTTTTTTGTATAAAGATCTTCTTTCTATGGTCTATCTTAGCATTTTTCGAAAATCCACTGCTGATTAGCATTTCCATAGTATGACCACTGACATACATTTGCTCCATCGGATTTGCTCCAGTTATATACATCTAATGCTTTCTTACCACTGGAAATCTTTGTAACGATACCATATGCATTGGAATTACCAATCTTAACTGCTTTGAATCTCTGTGCATTTGCATTGTTTGCAGAATATGTCTGAATATTCTGGTACCATCGTTGTTTGCACCATACTGTACATCCAACATGTAGCCATTACCATTCTTCAATGTGAAGTAACCATCACTGGTATTAGTCACATACCATTTCTGTCCCCGAACACCTGTTCCAGTTCCGATTTCAACGTTAACGCTGTTTCCTCCCTGATTATTCTTAACCTGAAGATATTTTTTGTGCATTAACATTCTTGATGTAGTACCAGCCATTGCTGATAGTAGAACTTGAACTGCTTGGTGTTACAGTTGCCTGAGTCACTCCCGAATCCTTATACGCCTGAAGAACAGACCAATATGCAGTTTTTGGATTTCCAATGGTAGAGAACAACAATGGTTTTTGTCCTTTAATCCAGGTTACATCATCTGCTAGTCCCCAAATAGTAAGACCTGTAATCTTTCCTCCGGCTTTCTTAATACTAATCACATTCTTCATCAGACTGTACAAATAATTTGCCAAATCCTGATCTCCTTTGTTAGTTGCATCCAACTCGGTAATCTGTACTTCAAAACCTGCATTTACAAAGGACTGAACTGCCTGTGTATAATAAGCCACACTTGGATATGATGTTGACAGGTGAGACTGCATACCCACACCATTACAAATCTTGCCATCTGAGTTGATGTAATTAATCATTGTGATTACATCATTTACTTCCATGTATGTATTGAAGTCGTTATAGAAAAGACTTACTTTATTTGTTAAACCGAAGTATTTGATACAATCATATGCATACTGGAACGCACGTTTTACAAAAGCTGGTCTTGTTGTACGCGCACCATAAATCTTCTCCCAACCGGATGTTGTTGCATGAAGATACTCATTTACTACATCCCAAGCATATACACAACTACCATACTTGCTTGTGTATACGTGGTTCATAACAGTCTTAATGTAGTACTCCATACGTTTGTTCATCTGATCCTGTGATACATAACCATATTTGGTAGAATATCCTACACGGAAAAACCAATCTGGTGTCTGGCTATGCCATACAAGTGTATGAGCACGAACCCCAATTCCGTTCTCATAGCAAATTTTCAAAACTTTGTCTACCGTGTCAAAATTGATTTTGGCACATAGGATTCTGTAAAGGAACCGGATACATAGTATCCAAGATTCTTTGCGGAGTCTCTTGTAATCAAGGATGGAGAATAACCCAACAATGCGTCTGGTTTCATCTCATTCTCCAATGTAATACTGTTGTACTGTGACTTAATGTGTGCCAATGTACTCGAATTCTGCAACTGGCTTAATGATACGCAGTTTCTGATCTTCCAAATAAAGAACCATACGTACTTAATAAACTGCTCGAAGCTGCCGAACTCCTCTTATCACTACTACTTGGCACTAAAATTGACCCCAACATCAATACGCATAGCAATACACTACATGCCACACGGTAAATCCTGTTTTTTGCTCATTGCAAAAAACCTCCTTCTTATTTATTTTACTCTAGTATAAAATAATTTGAACAAATCAAAATATACTATTCTGTTCCTTTACTGTACTATTCCCGTCTTTAGGATTTAGCACTATATTTTTTCTTATTCAAAAAAACTTGACAATTTTTTTTATTTTATACTTGCTTTTATAGTGCTATGGTGTTGTACTATAAAAGGGTGCATTTTTATGGCATATTTCTTAAAAAAAAAAAAAACAAAGAACAAAAAAGGATTATATCTTCAGATTTACGAAAGTTTTTATGACCCGGAACGTGGTCACACTGCTCACAAATCTTATAAGCCGATTGGATATGTCCACGAATTACAAGCAAAGGGGATTGATGATCCCATATCTCATTTTAAGGAAGAAGTTAATCAGTTGAATCAGGACTTTCAGACAACGAAGAATGCCAAGAAAGCTCTTCAAATATCAGATGAATCTCCTGAAAAATTGATTGGCTATTTTCCGCTTAAAAATATCAACGATAAACTTTCGGTCAAGAAATACATTGACCTGATGCAGACGGCTACTGATTTTCGTTTTAATGTTTTCGATATGATGTCATCTCTTGTTTATGCAAGGCTTGTTCACCCATGCTCAAAATCCAAAACATATGACGAAGTAATTCCAAAACTTTTTGAAACATATGATTTTTCCTTAAACCAGCTTTACGACCTCGAATATATTGGCTGCGAGTACGAAAAGATTATCGAAATCTACAATCATCAGATTCATCAGCTCTATCATTTTGATACTTCGCACACCTATTTCGATTGCACAAATTTCTATTTCGAAATAGATAAAGAAGATGATTTCAGAAAGAAAGGTCCTTCTAACTGTAGGCCTGACACCAGTTTTGGTTGATGTATATTTTTTCAACCAGTTCCAGCACTGTCATATTCCCGCCATTTGTTGCAAGCTGCTCGAAATGATCTGCCTGGATTTTCTTTTCCACAGGCTCTGATTAAAAATTTTTATTTTTCGGTTAATTGAATGAGTAATGCAAAATTGTCAAAATGACAATACTGTATTACATGGGTGGATCTTGCTCTGGTTGTAACGCATGAATTCATACAATAATAGACCCAAATGGGCACTTTCACCATTCGAGCCTATATATTATATGTCTTTTGGATAATAGCTAAAAAAGTAGCTGTCTAGACGGTATGTTTTTATCACAAAATTGATTTTATTGAAATTGGATGTAGATTTGCTGAATTTCTTTATCCTCTTAAAATTTACAATATTACACTTGTCTACTATTGTAAATTTCTGAGATAATCCAGTCGTAAACACTTCTTACGTAACTATATTCGTCAACTGGAACACTATATGATTCTTTGGATAGTTTATTCTTAATTGCACTCAATCTAAGAATTCATTGTGTCTTAGCTTCTTTGCCTTGGTATAGGTGTTTTTAGGAAGGCCTTTAACTAGCCAAGATGTACCAAAATATTCCTGAAGACTACCAGATATAATAGTTTTTAATTTGTTCTCAATCTCGCACAATAATTACCGTATTCAAACAAAACTGACTCCGTTAGAAAAACGAAATCAGTTTGTTGCTTAAAATTTAATTATTCTACCATAGACCTGTTTTTTTTTGTGCTGTCTGCACAACTTGGGGCAGTTCAATTCGGGAGAGGTTATCACTTTATGCTTTATTCTTATTTGACCTGTAAAGCCTGGTCTATGAGTTTTCAAGTGTCTTTGCTTGATTTTTTTCAGTGATTGCACCAACGATTGGCTCGCCTACAATGTTGCCGTTCTTGTCGACAACATATGTTGTTGGGTAAGAGAAAATGCCTGATGTGAACTTGCCTGCATCGCTGTTTGAATCAAACCAAATGTTCTTGTATGTTACACCTTTCTTTGAAAGGATGTCCTTTGCTTCTGAAATTGCTGTCTTGTCACCGTCAATTGTGAATGTGTTGATGCCGACAACCTGACCGCCTTTTTCAGCAAGTTTCTTGTTGAGTGCTTCTAATTCCGGAAGTTCGCCGACACATGGCTTGCAAGTGCTGAACCAGTAGTTAACAACTGTTACATTGTTGCTTTTGAAAAAGTCACTGCTCTTTATATCGTTGCCATCAAGGTCCTTGCCGTCGAATGACGGAAAACTTGTTGCGCCACCACCGTTTGAAATAACGCCGTTGCTGTCAGCCGGAACGCTGTCACCGTTTGAAGGTGCATTTGCACATTCAGGATATTTTGCTCAAGATTGTGAGTTTGCCCTCAATTTCCTTGATTTGTTCTGCACCGGCAACGAGTTTTTTGTATTCCTCATCTGTAAATTGGTCCTTTGCACCCTCAATTGTCTTGAGAAGGAAGTCACCGTAGTTTGTGCCGTCCTCAATCATTGGATTGTCTTTGTTTGAAGCCATAAATACTTTTTCCCAAAGAGCTTTGTCTGTTGACAAGATTTCGTTTTCTTTTTCCATAAGCTGATTGTGGAGTTTTGAAGCCTCGTCAGCGCTGTTCGGTTCTGTTGCCATCAAGGTTGAAATACTTGAATCTATTGACTGTTTTTCGTCTTTGTTGTTTTTTTGATATTGAGCAAGCAATAAGGCTGATTGCCAATACAGAAACTAATAATACTACTGTTAAGATTTTGAAAATTTCATAATTATTCCTCCTTTATTGTTTCGTTTTTGTTTGTTTTGTTTTCAATTTTTGCGTTTTCGTCTACTGTTTTTCTAAACAAGCCAAAGCCGTATTGAAAGCTAACCGCTTCGGTAGGACAGGCACTTATGCACTTTCCACATCGGATACATTCGGTGCTGTTAGGTGTTTTTGTAACATCAACATCCATTTTGCACACCTTTGCACATTTACCGCACGAAACGCATTTGTGCTCGTCTACCTTCATCCCAAACAGCGAAACCTTGTTGAACAGTGCATAGAATGCACCGAGTGGGCAAATCCATTTGCAGAACGGTCTGTAAAACAGCACGCTCAAAACGACTACTGAAATCAGCACAACAAGTTTCCACGAAAACAGTTGTCCCAATGCCGAACGGATACCTTCGTTGACTGCCGAAAGTGGCAACGCACCCTCAAGCACACCTTGCGGACATATATTTGCAGAAATATGGGTCGCCCATCCCCAAAATCATTTACTATGAGCACCGGTAATAAAACAACTGCCAACAGCAGTACTGCATATTTGATATATGTCAGTGGCTTGAGTTTTTTTGTTGAAAACTTTTTGGTCGGGACTTTGTGCAACAAATCCTGTAACCAACCAAACGGACACAAAAATCCGCAGATAAAGCGTCCGAGCAGAACTCCCAACAAAATGAGAAATCCTGTTATATAATAAGAAAACTTATATTTTGACGAGCCGACTACCGCCTGAAATGAGCCGATTGGGCAAGCACCCGATGCGGCAGGACAGGAATAGCAGTTCAGACCCGGCACACAAACGGTCTTGCCTTTGCCTTGATAAATTTCGCCTTAAAAAAGTTTGGCAGATGAATATTTGTCAGCAGAGTTGCTCCTGCCTGAATCCATCCTCGGAATTTGGCTAATTGGTTTGATGCCGTATATTTTTTCTTATTATGGTTTTTATTCTTTGTTTTCTTTTTATCAATTCCTACACACTCCAAACAAAGCCTGATTGCCTTGCTCAAAACAGTTTCAGTTTCGCCACGCATTGCGCCGAAGCCGAGCATAATAGCTCCCTAAATAAGCAGTACTGCCTGTGATAAAGCCTTTTTGCTCTGGTCAATTCAATCACTCCTTTCATTTTCTGGCGTCATTGTAGCACATCGGATATAAAATTTTCGTTAAGAACAGAAATTTAACACAGATTTTATGTTTTTGTGCTATAATTATCACTATAAATATACTTTAAAGCAAGGAGAGTTTTTATGCACATTTTAGTTGTTGAAGACGAAAAAAGAATATTGTGTGAAACAATCGCTCGTAGCTTGAAGCGTCTCGCTTATAGCGTTGACTGTTGCTATGACGGAATAACCGCAATGCAAATGCTTGCTGACGATAACTTTGACCTCGTTGTGCTTGATTTGAATTTACCGGGTGCTGACGGCATGACTGTTTTGAGAACACTCAGAAAAACCGACCGTGACACAAAGGTGCTGATTTTGTCTGCCCGTAGTGAAGTGTCTGATAAGGTTGACGGTTTGGATGCAGGTGCAAACGATTATTTGGCAAAGCCGTTCCATTTGGAAGAACTTGCTGCAAGGATTCGCAGTCTTACCCTCCGACAGTTCACTCAAAATGATGTTGTGCTGACCTGCGGTGATGTTTCGTTTGACACAAAATCTCGCAAGGCTATTGTCGGAGACGAACCTTTGCCGTTGACCCGCAAGGAAACAGGCATACTTGAATATCTTATGGTAAACAGAGGTCGCCCCATAAGTCAGGAAGAATTTATTGAACATGTGTGGGACAATAGCGTTGACAATTTCAGCAATTCGATAAGGGTACATATTTCTGCTTTGAGAAAGAAACTTCGCACTTCTCTTGGATATGACCCGATTCGCAATCGTATCGGTGAGGGCTATGTAATGGGGAAGAAGAATGAAAAAATATCTCTTCAATGGCGTATCACTTTGATGACTGCTATACTTATAGGTATAACCTGCGTGTCTATGAATTCCCTTATCGGTTATTCGGGCAGACATTATATGGATTCTATCGGCAGTGACATTTCTGCTAACAGCGATTCGTATAAAGGTGAGCAGGAATTTTTAACCCTGAAAGTGCCGACCTTGACCAAGAAGTAACTATTATAGTTAACGGTGCGCAGGAGTCGTTTTCCACTACAAATTGGTGCATAACAGCGGTTGTAACATTGCTTGGCGGTGTTTTGGCATACTTTGTCAGTGGCAGAGCATTGAAGCCTTTGCACACCTTTGCTTCAAGGGTTGAAAATGTTCAGCCGAATAACTTGACCGATATGAAGATAACCGATGATGTGCCTGCCGAGTTCAAGCAATTCAGCATTTCTTTTAATCAGATGCTTGACCGACTTGACGAGGGGTTCACGGCACAACGGCAGTTCACCGGCAATGCCGCACACGAATTGCGCACCCTCTTGCATTGCTTCAGGCACAACTTGAACTTTTTTCTGTTGAGCATCCTGATTTGGATACCGAAAGTGCCGACTTCCTCAAATTATTGCAGGAACAAACAGGGCGAATGTCGCAGGTTACAAAGACTTTGCTTGAAATGAGCGAGCTTCGAACTGTGCCGTGTAATGACTGCATTGAGCTTGCACCGATGATTGAGGAAATTCTTGCCGACCTTTCTCCTGTGGCAGAGAAAAAGGGGTCACTCTTGAATGTGACGGCACCGGCACTATGGTGGGCAGTGACACCTTGATTTATCGTTTGATCTTTAATTTGACGGAAAACGCAATCAGGTATAACCGCCCTGACGGAACTGTGCGTGTTTCTGTTTCTCAGGATGGTGACGATCTTGTTGTCAGAGTTGCCGACACAGGTTGCGGAATACCAGAAAAGTATAAAGAAAGTATTTTTCAGCCGTTCTTCCGTGTGGATAAATCCCGTAGCAGAGAAAATGGCGGTGTGGGTCTTGGACTTTCTTTGGTTTGGGAAATTGCTGATATTCACGGTGGCAAAGTGCAGGCAGAAGAAAGTACAGAAAAGGGAACTGTTATGACAGTTACTTTTCCGTTGAACAGAGAATACAAGGATGATTAGTCCAAAATAGAACGAAATATATACAACAAAGTGTTTTTCACAGTAATACAACTGCCTACAGGTGGTGTACACTATGGGAAAAGTTAATTATTTACTTCTAGATATGTCTGTTTTGCCGGAAGTTTATGTAAAAGTGATTGAGGCAAAGGGCTATTTGCAGTCAGGGGGAGGCGGCAAACGCATCGCAGGCTATAAAGATGGCAGGAATATCTTGCTCGGCATACTATAAATATAAGGATAAAATATTTGAGTACAGCGAGCAGGGGATGATGCCACAACAATCAATGCCAAGCTTCAGGACAATGCCGGAGTTCTCAGTTCGGTTATGAACGAGCTTTATTTGGCAGGGGCAAACATTTTGGCGGTTAATCAGAGTAAAGCAAAACAAGAAGGAATTCTTACGCGGATACGACTACATGCTAAGCAAAATCGAGCCTGAAGCCGTCATTGATGGGGTAAATTTACTGCCGGAAAGTATTAGACAGACTACACCTGTGACCTGTTTCAGATTTGATAACTGTTTTTACTATATCCGATTTCTTCTTTTCTTACAATCCCCATATATGATTTTTTAGTGCCGCTATTTTTTTTATCTGTGGATAAGGAATACTGTATACCGGCATATTCCACTAAACAAAGCTGAAAAATCTACATTGCTGTTATATTTACTTGTATAATCACTAAAACTTTTGATTTCTGACATAACACCAACCTCCTTTCCGAACTATAAACGTATATCTATCGGTGTATATACTACCGACTGTCCACTTTCTGATGCTGGATTTTTATTATTTCTGCTGTTTCTGTTTTGACATCTGCATTCTCTGATGCATCTGTTGTCGTATCTGCATTTTCCTGTGTATTCTCTGCTTTCTGAGTTTGATCCTTCTTTGTTTCTGCTGCATCTGTACTGTTGTCTGCCTTTGATGCTTCTTCCATGGATCTATTTGCATCTGAAAGTGAAGACATCTGTGCTGCTGTTGCAGACTGCGCTTTTTGCCTGCAAATCTGCCAGTTCTTCTTCTTTCTTTTCGGTATTGCCTTTTCCAGCATCCTGCTTGATTTCAGACTCAAGCACACCGGCTCTTCCTTCCATCTGTGTTGCCATACTACCCTGCACTTTTGCTTGCTTCATAGATGATTCTGCGGAAATCATTGCCCGCATACCTGCCTGTGACAAGCCTGTTCCTTTCTTTGCAGATGTATTTTTTGTACCAGCCACCATATCATCCATAGATGATTTTTTTCTCTCTGCTGTTCCTTTCTGTGTTCAATCTGGTGCGGTCTTAACTGTTGATTGAGATTTGTAATTTCCTGCTGTATCTCCTGACGTTTCTTCATCTTATCCTCTAATGACAGTTCTTCATTTGATGATAAGTCCTGCAATTTCTGCTGTGCATTTGCAATCTGATTCTGAATATTTTTGCTCACAGAATCATTCGCCTGTGCCATTCCCAATGCTCCTGTCTGCGTATTCGTTCCGTTAAATCCATTAATTTTCATCATTTCGTTGTCCTCCTTAAGCTAATACTCTGAAATCCGTTTCCTGAAAATCTGTATAACATGATTTCTCTTTATTTTTCTTTCGGCATATCTTTCTTCACAATAAACCGCGATGTTGTGAACCGCCCTTTTTCGTTGTGAAGCTTCAAAAAGCACTACATATTTCTGTAATTTACAAAATACATAGTGTCAATTTATTTCTTTATTTTACCTGCATCATAATGCTAAGGATTACTTCCTCATTTCCCTGCTCCAAAGATATATCTCCATATACATTCTGGCAACTCGGCGAATGTTATTCAGACCCATTCCATGTTCCCTCCCAGATTTGGTTGTTTCTGGCAAATCGCTATCACCAAAATTAAGATGACCCTCAAAACTGTTTTTTATGGTTATCATAAAGATACTGTTTTTCCGAAAAGAAGAAATGCTGATATATGGATCATCTCCACTTACATTTTCCATACAGTTATTCAAGGCATTATTCATGATCACACTCAGATCAAATGCATTTAACTTCGTATTCTGCGGATAATGAAAGTCTGATATAAACCGAATCTGCCTTTCTTTTGCTTCTCTCAGCTTTTCCATCAAAATGACATCAATCACCGGACTTCCTGTCTTTATTTCCAGAGATACCTCGTCCCATTCATTTTTCAGATGTTCCAAGTATTCTGTAGCATCATCCATATTATTATGTGCCACCAGATGTTCCAGTGTCTGTATATGATTTCCCATATCATGTCGCATGGAGCGGATATCCCGATACAACTTTTCAACTTCCTCGATATGCTTTTTTTCATGTCACTGATCTGATTTAATACCAGCTCTTGTCCCCGCTGTTCTTCCTGCATCTCTTTCCAGTTTTGAAACATTACAATCACAACAAGAATAGCAACTATGGAAATCAGATAGTGTAAAAAGCTTAAAGCTCCATAAAATTCATATGTATCAATCAAGTTCTTTCCAGTATCTCTTTCGTATATCATGAGATAATATTGTAAAATGCCATACCCGGTGACGCCTACAAGTGAAGGTACAATAAGCATTACCATCTCTTTGACACTCATTTCATCTTTTTGTATATATACGCTTTATTGATTAGTCCTATTGCAATCGCAATAAAAGCAATACAAAGTACAAGATCCAAAACTCTGGTTCCAACATATAGTCCATATTGCAACCACACTTTTTTTCTGCATCCATATTCCGAAATACAAGTGCTTTTGTAACAAGATCATCAAATCTGTCTGCCATTGCAACCGTTAACCATCGGATAGAAAAGAACGTAATTGCAAGAAATATTTTCTAATATATATTTTTTCTGTCCTCTACATACATTGTAAGAAATGCTGCTATAACTCCAATCAGATATGCGGAAAAATTGTCAATCTGTGGCGGAATCATATATAAAACAAGCATAATCGTAATATAAACAATACTGACTGCCACAGCCCCTTTTTTTCTTTTTTTATATAAGGACAAACAAATTTTCCAAAATAAATTCCTGTAATCATAAGGAGTGCAATAACAGAAATTTTCGATGTAACCATCCAGCATTTTTCTACCAAACTCATCCGATTTCTTTTCCTTTCCTCTGATTATATTTCAAATATTGTTTTACAAACTCAGGATAATTCTGCTTTGCAATCAGTGCAGTTCCATTTTCCATCGTCACACAATTTGCATCATATTTCTGAACATATTTGAAATGTACGAGGTAAGCTCTGTGTGTACGAAAAAATCTGCTCCCGCAATTTCACTCAGTTCCTGCAATTTTCCATAATATTCAATATTCGTATCCCGTGTATGGATAATGACTTTTCGGTTATATACCTCAGCATACACAATATCCTTCAAAAACACTTTCATATGACTTCCTCCGGACTGCACCATCATGTATTTTTCATCCGATTGATTTTCAGAATATTGTTCAATGCTTCTGACCGCACGTTTCACAACTTCCTCAAATTTTTTCATCGGAAAATGGTTTCACCAGATAATGAAATGCTGCAACATCAAATGCCTGAAAACATACTCCTCCACAGCAGTTACAAATATCAATACCATTCTTTCATTTTTCTGACGCAGAAGCCTTGCCGTTTCCATTCCATCCATTCCTGGCATCTGAATATCTAAAAATAGAATATCCGGCTTACAACCACTTGCAATCAATTCATCACCAGATAAATATTTTTCTATTACTGCATCCGGTAATAATTTCTTTATTTTTTTCTTCTAATATCAATCCTATAGATTTTTCATCATCGCAGATTGCTATTTGCATCTTGTCACTTCCTTACTTACATACAATTATATTTATTATATCGGAAAAAGTCTTTTAATAGCTAGCCGACATGTTGTAAACCGACCTTTTTTGTTGTGAAATAACATATCACTGCATATCTTTTACTCTGACATCTACAGTATTTTTAAATTTTACAATCTGATGTGAATACTGTTCATTCATAAGTGTGGAATGAATCATAAAATCCGCTGTCGCAATATTATTTGCAATCGGTATAGATGCATAATCTTTATAATCCAAATCACTTTCCTTCCATCTCCATCCACATCTTCTTTTTCTGCAATACCTGTCCTTCCTCTATCTCCGGGCGGATAATTGACTTTATCACTTCTTCCAGAGCCTGTGCCTGCAGCAGATCCCCACAATTTCCTCCCATGCACCATCCGCAAAAAGTTTTTTAACTGTGCCAGGGACTGTAAAATCGGTACGCAGTACACACCTCGGCTCCGGCAGGTCGAAGTTGTTCGGCATCTTGATATTTGCCATTTCATCCAGCCAGAATCCCACATCCATCGGCAGTTTTCCGCCAAAGAATCTCGCCTGCCGGTACAGCTCCTGAAAAAGCAGCGTATACACCATCCCCGGTACAAAGTTAAAGGTATCGTCATCATCCGGAATGATGATAAAAAGGTTGCTCTTTGTTTTCCCGTCTCCATCCATTCCCGTTCCAAACTCGTCCAGCGGGATGTCATTGGATGAAAAGATCTCCAAAAGTTCCTCATTATCGAAAGGCTGCATCCGGGCATTGACTGTCATAATGACAGAACGGATCGTTTCATCCGGACCTCCCCGGTATCGCTGATAGGCTTTTGCAGCCGGATGATCCGGCTTCTTTTTACCAGTTCTTCCATACGCAGATCCAGTTTCGGCGGTGTGTCCGCATCCACAAACTGTGCCTCATCTAACAGATATTCTGACCGATGATTTCTTCTCACCACAAAAATGCTTTATTTCGATATCCTTTGGGTTGAAATGTTATTTAGTTGGTTCATAATTGTCCTTTTACTATGTATTTGCATCTACAAACTGAAATTTCACAGACTATTCCTATACCAGTCTATTCTATTCTTCTTCATTTCCTCTATAACATCTTTTTCAATTTGGTGAACATCACTTAATTGTAAATCTCGCTTCGAATCATTTACTATTTTTGCTGCCTCATCTACTGAAACAGTTGTATCTGATGTTAACTGTTCAGACATTTCAGTATCGTTTGAATCCTCTGCAACCTGCCCCTTTTCTATAGATGTCTCTACAATTTCCTCTTCTGTTGGCAAATCCCTATATTCTGTACTTTTTACAAATCTTGTGAATGACTCTACAGCTCTAAAAGTATTTCCCATGATACGTTGAGCTTCCTTAAGCTTTTCACTCTTTGGAATATTTGGATTATTCACGATACTTTTTAGTTCTGCCAAATTTCCATTCATCTCATTTACTTGAAGCCTTTGAGCCTCTTCTTTTGTCTTACATCTCTCCAACCTACGCTCATAAGCTTCTTGTTCCATTCTTGCCGCTTTATATTCCATATAGGCTTTAGGGTCTTTCTGACGAATAGCATCTTCTTCTGAAGCTGTTAATTCTTGACCGCTTGCAATCTTGTTATAAATCTGACTATATGCAGAACTTTCTTTGTCTCGCTCAAGTTGCTCTCGGAAATGCTGAATCATGCTTTCTTCCTGACTTGTTACAGTCATACCCTCTTGCTTCTTTACAACATCCCCGGTAGCCTTCTTTTGCTCCCAATCATTTACTAACTGCATCTGATTCACAGCGTTTCGTATTGTACCTGCAATCATAGCACACCTCCAATTCCCGGTTAATGCTACGATTAAATAGTGATATCAAACTTCATACCCTGTGTTGCCTTTTCTTCTGTTATCTTACTCCAATCCAGTTCAGAAATCTTTTCAAGTAATTCTTCTTTTGAATTTGCCTGAATTGTAGTCCGCTTAACAGTTACATCCTTCTTTTCCTGCTTTTTCTCCTCTGCACGTTTTTCCTTTAATTCTTCAAGCCGTTCTTTCTGCTTTTCTGTAATCTTCTCCAAATCAGCAAAAAGTGTCATCTTTCCATCATCATCAAAGGACATAGTTAACTTGTTTAATACAGTTCCACTATTGTCTGTCGTTCCCCAAGCACGTTCAAACCCAAACTGTTCATTGATTTTATCTGACATCTCAACTGCAGTTTTTACCGTAGACAATTTTTCCCGTGCATATTTCTCATCGGATGCCATTCTTTCAAGTTCAGCACTTGAAAAAACAACTGTAAATTCCTTATCGCTTTGGTCTACTAATCCTCTGAAATCATCGCCTTTATCAGCAATAATAAAATCGAAATCCGCATTATCCTTACGCAATGTTTCCAGATATTTCTGTGCCTTAGAAGATAACTTATCTTCGCTGGATTTTATTTTCTGTGCATTGGGCTGCACATCTTTTGCTTTCTCTGTGTTATT
>VOFG01001002.1_pt1 | contig 18000 bp, 33 predicted proteins | sample 5384171 | NCBI WGS metagenome assembly VOFG01 (sample SAMN12384726, study PRJNA508395) | human gut metagenome | isolation source: healthy gut F | host: Homo sapiens
GAGCATCATGTCGGTGTATATGCCAGTAAAACGGATGGACACATGGTAAAGGCGGAGCATCCAAAGAGCCTGCTCCATGGAAGCCCGGTTTCAGCATCTCTTGTTGCAGCTATCATGAATGGAAAGTATGTAAATGCGGTTCCGCTTTTTTACCGTCTGGAACAGGAGTTCATCCGATATGGCCTTGCCATAACCAGGCAGAACATGGCGGACTGGATGATCCGGTTAGGGGAAGAATACCTTTCCGTCCTGTATGATCATCTGCATTCGCTGCTTTACGGCTACCATGTCATTCAGGCAGATGAGACACCGGTTCTTGTAAACCGTGACGGCCGCAGTGCCGGTTCTAAGAGTTACATGTGGGTATATCGTTCCGGCCACATGTATCCGGAAAAGCAGATCATTCTTTATGAATACCAGAGAACCAGAAATACGTCCCATCCAAGAGAATTTCTGAGGGATTATTCCGGCATTTGCGTGACGGATGGCTATCAGGTCTACCACACGTTGGAAAAAGAACGTGAAGATCTGACGATCATTGCCGGCTGCTGGGTTCATGCCCGCAGGCGCTTTGATGAAGCACTTGCCGTGGTTCCGAAAGAAAGCCGGAAAGAGTCCGCTTCATTCCCTGATCATAAAGCAGATCCAGGCAATCTACCGGGAGGAAGGAAAACTCAAAGAACTTTCCTCAAAGGAAAGACTTGTTCAGCGTCAGGTGGTGGTAAAACCACTGGTAGATGCTTTGTTTGTGTACCTGAAACAACACGAAAGTGAAGTCGGTACGGAAAAACTGAGGGCGGCTTTCACTTATGCATTAAATCAGGAAAAATACCTTCGGGTTTTCCTGACCGATGGAGATGTTCCAATGGACAACAATGCATCAGAGCGTGCAATCCGCGGATTCTGTGTTGGAAAGAAGAACTGGCAGATGATCGATACGATCAATGGTGCGAAATCATCCGCTATCATTTACAGCATCGCAGAAACAGCAAAAGCGAATAACTTAAAACCATACGAGTACTTTGAATATCTTCTGACAGAGATTCCGAAACACATGGATGATACAGACCGATCTTTCTTAAATGATCTGGTTCCGTGGTCGGAAAAACTGCCAGAGAATATCCGAAAACCGAAGAATTAAGAGAAGCCGCGAAAGCGGCTTTTCGCTGACAAGGTACTTGCTATGGTGCGTTTACGATTATTGAGGGTATATTTAGATAATTATCTATATGATAATGTACGAGACATTTTGGGTTCTTCAATGATGATGTGCTTTATTTTTATAACATTGTATGCAGTATTTAAAATGTTAATAGGATTTCTGCTTGCTCTTGGATATAAGCATTCAATTGTAAACCTTGTTGATTATATCACAAAAAAAAAGAAGTTTATGTTATAAGAGAAAAAATATATAAAAGATTGAAATAATAATTATGAAAGGACATAGATAATAATGAAAACAGTATACACTTGTTTCAGTACAGATGTGATTCATGAGGGGCACTTGAACATTATTAGGGAGGCACAGAAGTATGGACGAGTGGTGGTCGGCTGTCTTAGCGATGAGGCTTCCATTCGTTATAATCGTTTCCCAACTGTGCCTGAAAATGAAAGAATGGAGCTTTACAAGACGATTGAGGGTATTGATTCTGTGATTCTCCAGAACGATATGCTTTATGACGATGTAATTGAGTACCTTCATCCAGATTATGTTATACATGGAGATAACTGGAAAGAAGGTGCTGAGTCTGCTATCCGTACCCATGTAGAGAAGTTGGTTGTGCATATGGCGGACAGATAATTGATGTTCCTTATACTTTTAATGAAGATGTAAAGAAGATAGATCTTCAGCTTAAAAGAAAAGCTGTCTATGCCTGAATACAGGGAGAAAGAGATTAAGACAGCTAATAACTATGACATCTATTGTGAAGGCTATGGAAGCGCATAGTGGTCTCACTGGTTTAATTGTAGAAAAAACCGTTATTGAAGGCGAAAATGGTAAGCTTGATCAATTTGATGCCATGTGGGTTTCAAGTCTATGTGATAGCACTGCTAAGGGTAAGCCGGATATCGAACTTGTGGATATGACGAGTCGCTTCAGAACCATTGAAGATATAACTGAAGTTACCACAAAGCCTATCATTTTTGATGGTGACACAGGCGGACTTACTGAACATTTTGTATATACAGTAAGAACCCTTGAACGTCTTGGGGTGTCAGCTGTAATCATAGAGGATAAAACCGGACTTAAGAAGAATAGTCTCTTTGGTACAGAGATTAAACAGACTCAGGATAGCATCGAAAAATTTCAGTGCAAAGATTGCTGCTGGCAAGAAAGCTCAATTAACAGATGATTTCATGATAATTGCACGTATCGAGTCGCTCATTCTCGAACAGGGTATGGAAGATGCATTAACTAGAGCACATGCATTTGTTGCTGCAGGTGCCGATGGCATAATGATTCATAGTCGCAAAAAAGATCCTGCAGAGATTATAGAATTCTGCGATAAGTTTAGAGGTGAAAATAAGGCGACACCTATCGTAGTTGTCCCGAGTTCTTTCAATACAATCACTGAAGAAGAACTGGCAGAGCATGGTGTGAATATCGTTATTTATGCTAATCAGCTTACAAGGTCAGCTTTTCCTGCAATGCAACAAACGGCTATGGATATTCTTAAATATCACAGAGCCAAAGAAGTTGATGATAGGTTAATGCCTATAAAGCGGATTATCACTCTAATTGATGAGATATAGTCGTTTTCATTATTCATTGTGAGTGGTGTTGAATACAATTGGTTTTACACCCGAAGAAAATACTTAAGGAGATAGGCGAAAATGGAAAGTATTAAGAGAAATGTATTGTTAAATCCAGGACCATCAACTACAACAGATACTGTGAAAATGGCGCAAGTTGTTCCAGATATCTGCCCTCGTGAAAAGGAGTTCCAATCAATAATGGCTCCGATGAGAAGAGACTTGGTTAAGATTGTTCATGGTGGTGATGATTATGCTTCGGTACTTTTCTGTGGATCGGGTACTATATGTATTGATATAACATTGAATTCGCTATTGGATGTCGGGAAAAAAGCATTAGTAATAAATAATGGGTCATATAGCCAGAGAGCAGTTGATGTTCTTAACTATTACGGACTTCCCGTTATTAATCTTCAGCAGCCTATAAACACAACACCTGATCTGGAGTGTAATTGAAGAGACGCTGAGGGTTAATAACGATATAGGTTATGTTTATATGACTCATCATGAGACTGGGAGCGGATTGTTGAATCCGATAAGAGATGTCGGTGCGTTGGCGCATAAATATAACGCATTTTTCATTACAGATACTACATCATCTTATGCAATGATTCCTATCAATGTATATGAAGATAATGTGGATTTTTGTATGGCTTCTGCGCAGAAAGGTATCATGGGAATGGCTGGACTTTCCTATGTGATTGGTCGTAAGGATATTATCGAAGCAAGTAAGAATTATCCGAAGCGCTCATATTACTGTAATCTTTATATGCAGTATGAATATTTTGAAAAACTGGCGAGATGCATTTCACACCTCCTGTTCAGACAATCTATGCAGCAAAGCAGGCATTGATTGAATACTTTGAGGAGGGTGAAGAAGCGAAATGGAATAGACATCTGAGGATAATGAAAGCTATACATGATGGAGAGGAAAAGCTCGGACTTAAGGAGATTCTTGATCGTTCTGTTCAGTCTGGTCTTGTATCAGCAGTTAAATATCCTGATGATGAGAATTGGGATTTTGAGAAGATTCACGATTACTGCTATGAGCGTGGTTTCACAATTTACCCTGGAAAGATTGAAAAGCAAGGTACATTCAGACTGTGTGCTCTAGGTGCCATTGATATATCTGATATTGATTGTTTTTGGAAGGTGTTTGAAGCAGGATTAAGAGAACTTGGTGTTCAGATTCCAATTAGCTATGAGGCGTGATTGTGGAAAAATAATTGGAAAGAGATTTGGAAAAAGAACAGATCATTTCGATGAAATTGATATGGCAGCCCCTAAGGTAATTTTCTCGAATTGAAGAGGATTGATGCTTTTGATGTATGGGGGCGAAGTTATATGATTCTTTATAAAAACAGAATGATGATATCATAAAGTATCTGTCAAAATATGATAAACTCAGTTCGATTTTCGATGTTGGCTGTGGATGTGATGCAAATATGTACCTATTCCAAAATGACGGAATGAATATAGGTAGAATGGATTATAGCTCGGCACATATAGAGATCGCCAACAGACTTTTCAGAACATATGGCGTTAATGTAATATAGCCATCGGAATTAGTTTGTACAGAGGCAAAAAAGCGTATAGGACTGATAGATTTACATGACATTGAAAAAAGAAGCATTTGAATAGTATAGAAAAAACAGTCGAAGATTATGAAGTAAGATATAAAAAAATCTTCACAAATTTTTCTATAGTAGAGAATTCTTTTATGATTGGGACGAGAAGAATAATCCGGAAATTGAATTCCATAATTCTCAGGTTGAGGGATATTGGAATAATGAGTTTGTTTTTGATATTTATATGTATAAAAAAATAAATAATAATGCGGGTATGGGTAATACGTTATGGTAAAGAGTGAAATTGCAATTTTAATGGCTGCCGGCATGGGGACTCGAATGAGACCGCTTACTGAAACTATGCCAAAACATTTAATTACAGTTTATGGAAAACCAATGATTGAAACTGTGATTGATGGTCTTAAAGAACGCGGTGTTAAGCGGTTTATTGTTGTGGTTGGATATCTTGGTGAGCAATTTAAATACTTGGAGCAAAAATATGATAATTTGAAGATTGTCGTGAATCATGATTATCAGACTATAAATAACATATCATCAATAAAGGCAGTTGCAGATGAACTGATGGCTACTGATGATGATTGTTTTATCTGTGAAGCAGATTTGTATGTAAGTGATAAGAATTTATTTGCAGCTGAACTTGATCATTCTTGTTATTTTGGAAAGATGGTTTTAGGGCATTCTGACGATTGGGTATTTGATGTAAATGAAAGTGGTCGAATTACTCGTGTGGGTAAAGTTGGTGATGATAGTTACAATATGTGCGGGATAGCATGGTTCAGAAGTTTGATGCACAGCTTTGGGACAGCTGATAAAAAAGATGCATATGGAATGCCAGGCTATGAAACGCTTTTTGGGATGACGTAGTGAACAGGAATCTTGATAAGCTAAATCTTACGGTTCATCCGATAGAACCACTTTTTGTCACAGAGATTGATTCTGTGGAGGAATTGGTTAAAGTAGATGGAAGTTATGCGACTTCAACATCTAAAGATGCTGTAAGACTTGTAGACGTGCTTAAGAATGATAAGGAATTAAAAGATTCAGGCATATTTAGAAGCTCATACATATGTTTGAAAGCTGCTGTAGGTGTGCCCTGAATGGGCTTTTTAATTATGTTATACCTCAATTTCGTTTGGGGTCAGATTATCGAGCAGATTTTATTGTTTTTGCAGGACAATCTAACAGTTATGAAATAACCATTGTAGAATTAAAAGACCAAGCGCAAGTCTGTATACTAAGAAGAGTATATTATCTAAAGAACTAAATACCGCATGTATGGAATTATATAAATACCGTAAATGGATAAATAATAATATCGATGAGTTTAAGAAGAAACTTGTGTATGAAATAAAAAACAAGATTCTATGTTTGAGGAAAGCTTTGATTGGACACGTAGATTTCATATCTATTCGAAGGTTGTTATTGGACGCAGAGAAAGCTCACAAGAGAAATTTGTGATAAAAATTTCGACTTGGAAGAAGCTGGAGTCGGGATTATGTCCTATGATAGACTAATTGATGCTGAGAATAGAATTACTGAAATGATGGAAAAAGGAATAAACCTAAATCTGTACCACAATGATGATAGGATAAAAATTGAATACGGTATCGAGATTAATAGTAAGAGCCCGCTTATGATGATATGGGAACGGACAATGTGCTTTTCTTAGGGGATGAAGAAAAGAATACGGTCAGTATGGATTCTATAAAGATATTCTAAAACGAGAAGAGGATATGGGAACTGATGAATGAGATTTATTTTAAGGAATGGGTGTAATAATATGATGAGTGAGAAAAGAATGACATTTTATTGCATTACTCCCTTCTTGAGAAATATTGATCAACTTTTATATTCATCAGTTAAATCCATAGTTCAAGAACCAAACTAAAAAACTTTTAATTTATAACATAAAGGAGTATCTAGAAATAATATGAAAGTAGAATCTTTTTACAATATTATAGACTCAGATTTTTATACAGGGATTCCAGACAGTCAGTTAAAGGCTCTATGTAACTATTTGATAGATCGATACGGTATAGATCCAAAACATCACATCATTGCTGCTAATGAGGGTAATTGTACTGCAATTGCAGCAGGATATCATCTGGCAACCGGTAAAATCCCGGTAGTCTATATGCAGAATAGTGGTGAGGGTAACATCATTAATCCGGTTGCATCATTGTTAAACAATAAGGTATATGCTATTCCGGTTATCTTTATCATTGGCTGGAGGGAGAACCAGGTATTCATGATGAGCCTCAGCATATTTATCAGGGTGAGGTTACAGTTAGACTCCTTGATGATATGGGAATTGAGAACTTCATTATCGGTCAGATACTACTGATGATGAGGTCAGGAATGCTATGGGGAAATTTAGAGAAAAGCTGAACCAAGGACTTGACGTAGCGTTTGTAATCCGCAAGGGGGCATTGAGAGATGCTCCGACAGTTAAATACAAGAATGATAAAAAATGATACGTGAAGAAATCATTCAACATATTGTTAAAGCTTCCGGAGAAGACCCAATCATTTCAACTACGGGAAAAGCGAGTCGAGAACTTTTTGAGACTAGAGAAGCGAACAAGCAGAGTCATAAATATGATTTTTTTTAACAGTAGGCTCAATGGGACATAGTTCTTCTATCGCTCTCGGGGTTGCTCTGAACAAACCTAAACAGCGCATATGGTGTGTCGATGGGGATGGGGCAGTTCTGATGCATATGGGATCGATGGCTGTAATTGGTGCAAATGCTCCCCATAACTTAATTCATATAGTGATTAATAATGGAGCACATGAAACAGTGGGAGGAATGCCTACCGTGGCTTCCAATATTGATCTTTGTATCCATAGCTAAGGCTTGCGGATATCCATATGCTGTTTCGGTTGATAATTTTGATTCTCTTGATGCAGAATTGGAGAATGCGAAAATTCGTAATGAATTGTCATTAATTGAAGTTAAATGCAGTATTGGTGCAAGAGCGGATCTTGGAAGACAGACAACCACTGCTATTTATAATAAAATGAACTTCATGGATTATATTAAAACACTGTGATTAAATTATACGATAAGACTATATGGGAAGATGTGAATCAGGTCAAGAGGGCAGATAAAAACGTGCCGTAAAATACAGCACATTGAGAGAGGCAGTGTGAAGGCACTGCAGAATTTAATTTGAGGAAAGATTGCAGTAGGTGGGAAGGATAATTTGCCGCCTGACAAACATAATATTCGGAAAAGTATACTCTTTGAAGGGAACATGAGTGGTGAGAATACGATGAATAAAAAAGTCTATTTTGAAATGATGAGGATTATTGCGTGTGGATTAGTGATAATGATGATAGTAAATAGATTTTTACTCCACTCCGTTGATAGGAGATAGAAATTCGTAAAGGTCAAATCCTTCGCTCCACGCCAAATACAGCGCCGCTTATTTGCGGCGCTTATAACACTCAGCCGGAAGGTCTTTTGACCACGGCATGAGTGGTTCTAACTCTTTTTCGTCTATACTTCCATCGGCACGAACAACCCGTGTCAGCTCTGTCAACAAATGTTTCATGTAATAGTAGACATTCAGGCCATTCGCCCGGGCGGTCTCCGTAACACTGTAAATGATTGCACTGGCATCAGCTCCTCGTACTGTATTGATGGTCATCCAGTTTTTACGGCCAATCGTGAAAGTTTTCAGCGCACGTTCGCTGGCCAGGTTATCAATCGGTACTTCTCCATCTGACAGGAACACTTTCAGATATGCTTCCTGATTCAGGCAATAGTTGATGCCTTTGGCGGTAAAGGTCAAACCACGCGCCTTTCACTAAATCCATGTAAACGCACCATAGCAAGTACCTTGTCAGCGAAAAGCCGCTTTCGCGGCTTCTCTTAATTCTTCGGTTTTCGGATATTCTCTGGCAGTTTTTCCGACCACGGAACCAGATCATTTAAGAAAGATCGGTCTGTATCATCCATGTGTTTCGGAATCTCTGTCAGAAGATATTCAAAGTACTCGTATGGTTTTAAGTTATTCGCTTTTGCTGTTTCTGCGATGCTGTAAATGATAGCGGATGATTTCGCACCATTGATGGTATCGATCATCTGCCAGTTTTCTTACCGACCGACACACTTGGATTGACGCTCTGATCATTGTTGTCCATTGGAACATCTCCATCGGTCAGGAAAACCCGTATTTTTCCTCTGAAAATGCATTGTTTTTTGACTTCTTTCGTGTTGTTTCAGGCACACAAACAAACATCTCCATCGGTCAAATCCTTTCGTGTTGCTCCACGCCAAATACAAAGCGCCGCTTATTTGCGGCGCTTGTAACATATTCAGCCGGAAGGTCTTTTGACCATGGCATAAGTGGTTCTAACTCTTTTTCGTCTATACTTCCATCGGCACGAACAACCCGTGTCAGCTCTGTCAACAAATGTTTCATGTAATAGTAGACATTCAGGCCATTCGCCCGGGCGGTCTCCGTAACACTGTAAATGATTGCACTGGCATCAGCTCCTCGTACCGTATTGATGGTCATCCAGTTTTTACGGCCAATCGTGAAAGTTCTCAGCGCACGTTCGCTGGCCAGGTTATCAATCGGTACTTCTCCATCTGACAGGAATACTTTCAGATATGCTTCCTGATTCAGGCAATAGTTAATGCCTTTGGCTGTTTCACTCTTTGGAAGCACCGACCGGTCCGCCTGTATCTTTCGGAGCCAGGCAAAGAATTCTTCAACCAGAGGCTTGATGGAAGCCTGCCGCTCATTTAAGCGTTCTTCTGGAGTCAGTTCCTTTAAAGCTCCTTCCAGGTCATAAATGGCACCAATTCGTACCAGTGCTTTATACGCAACAGACGCCTCGACCGCTTCTGAATTACTTTTTCCAATTGCCTTAATCGCATTTGCGAAGTGGCGCCTTGCGTGAGCCATGCAATTCGCATTCTTCACACCAGCAAGATCCCGCTCCAGCTTATGATACTGTTCCAGGCCATCAGTCACAAGAACACCGTCAAAGTCCTTATAATACGCTTCCGGATGATCGCTGTGTCGTGTCTTCTGGTATTCATACACAATGATTGGCGGCACAGGACTTAACTCTCCAGTGATGTGAACCCACATATAGCTTTTACTGCCTGCAGGTCTGCCGTCATGAATTACATCTACAGGTGTTTCATCACTCTCATTTACATGTGCTTCCAGCTGACGTTTCCTCATGAAATCACACACTGGCAATAAATAGCGTTCAGCTGTCCATACCGTCCAGTTCGACATCGTCTGTTTGGACAGATTCAGGCCGTTTGCCTGGAAGTCTCTGGAAATACGGTCAAGCGGATTGCTGTTTACATACTTGGCGTTGATGATTGCGGCTTCAAGAGAAGGAGTAGCAATGCTTCCCTGAACATCGTTTCCGGGTGATCACCACGAAGAAATTCATCCTGATGCGCACCATCTATTCCAACATACACTTTTATGATGTGTTTTTCCGCAGTCCATTTGGCCGGTTCGAAACGAAGCTGCCAGAAAATCTCATCCGGCATACTTTTCCAGTTCCCTTCACCGAAAGCTTCATTCAGTTCCTGTTCCGGTATATCATGAAGGATTACTTCCTGCGGAAAATCCTTCAGGTCTTCTTCACGCTGGCCTTTTTCTTAGGCTTTCGCGGTACCTTTCTGGATGAATCAATGACCTCTTCCACAGTCGGTTCCTTGGCTGTTCCATCATAATTCGCTTCTGCCTCATTAAAAAAAAAGCTGGCCTGCGATATCATCCAGTTTTTCCGTATGGCGGCCGAAGCGCTGCTGATTTGCCAGCCGGATGCGCTCTACGAGGTTTTCATAGTTCTGTTCCAACCGGTCAAGCCGGTCCTGCATCTGGTAGATGACATCGTTCTTGGTTTCATGATCCATCTGGTTCAGTTCATCTGGAGTGAATTTTTTACACATGATATCCGCCTTTCTTACTAACGGTAGTATAGCAGAAATCTGTGACAAATGCGAATCAGCCTTCAGGCCGAGTTCGTCATTTTTTCCTGCCACGAAAGCCATCAGAATTCGTATGTCTGCCTTTGGAAATATAGGGTTTTCAAGGTGCAATTGCATCGTTCCTGCCTGATAGCAGGCGAACGAATTGTTCTGATCCGGTCATCCATTGTAAACGATAACCGTTCTTTTCAGTACCAAAACAGAAAATATATTTTCTCTGTTTTGTACAAACGTTTCAATAGATATTTTTCGGATCGACATCTTTGATTTTGGGATCCAGGGGATTTAAACCCATCATAAGATACTTGTACTGCTCTTCGGTAAGATCGCGGCTTCCTGTATGTTTCTTGGCCAGGATAACCGTCCTGCTTCAAAGCGTTTATATAGAAGCAGGAATCCTGTTCCCCATCCACAAGAGCCCTTTGCACCGATCGGAACGCTTCCCGCAAAACAAAAGAGCGTTCCCTTCTCAAATGGATTTTGACCATACTTATCTCCTATAATCGTTGCCAGTCCATCAATGCCCTTTCTCAGATCAACCGTGCCGCAGGCAAGAACAACACGGCGAATACCAGCAGCATCTTCAAGCATGGGACACCTCCTGAATAATCCGGCTCAGGAGAGCATCCGATATTTCATTGGAAATATCAATCTGTAGCGTTGCCGTCCTTATCGTTGCAACAGTTTTGTCGGAAACCGTGTATGTATTTGCTTTCTCAGAAGTGTGGCATGGAATTTCAACAAAAGTCAGTTCTGTTTTCTCTGCCACGACAGGAACTGAAGCGTTTTCCTTCATTTCTTCATACGCCTGTTTCCGGAACCGTCGCTGCCAGTGATAATAGCTCTGTTCGCTAATGCCATTCTCATCCATCCAGCTTTTGGCTGACTGGCCTGCCGGTCTTTGACCACAGGCCTGAATGATCTTTTCCAGTACTCTGCACGGACTTCATGAGTGCACTGATCCATAGTCTTTAGTCCTCCCTTGAAAAAATCTATTGTTTTTCTCAAGTATGCACTAAAAATGAATTTAGTGAAAGGCGCGTCATCCGTCACGCGCATCCCGGAATAATCCCTCAGAAATTCTCTCGGATGGGACGCATTTCTGGTCCGCTGGTATTCATAAAGAATGATCGCTTTTCCGGATACATGTGGCCGGAACGATATACCCACATGTAACTCTTAGAACCGGCACTGCGGCCGTCACGGTTTACAAGAACCGGTTTCTCATCTGCCTGAATGACATGGTAGCCGTAAAGCAGCGAATGCACATGATCATACAGGACGGAAAGGTATTCTTCCCCTAACCGGATCATCCAGTTTGCCATGTTCTGTCTGGTTATAGCAAGGCCATATCGGATGAACTCCTGTTCCAGACGGTAAAGCGGAACCGCATTTACATACTTTCCATTCATGATAGCTGCAGCAAGAGATGCTGAAACCGGGCTTCCATGGAGCAGGCTCTTTGGATGCTCCGCCTTTACCATGTGTCCATCCGTTTTACTGGCATATACACCGACATGATGCTCATCCACTTCGACTTTTGCCGGGATGAAGCGGTAGCGGCGCGCAAAGGCATCCGGAAGCTGTTTCCAACCATTTTCACCGAATTCAGCGGTTAATTCTTCCTCAGTCATGTAGTGATCGATCCGATTTGTAGAAAGTTCAGACATATCCTGCGCTTTTTTGCCTTTTGTTTTTTTCTTACGTTCCGGTGTTGCTTCCAGAGTTTCCGGTTCCGGAGCGTCAGATCACAAACAGCTTCTGCTTCATTAAAAAAACACAAGGGTCCCATCCACTTCGATAAAGCGCATCTGCTGGGTATCCTCCATTTTTTCAGAGGAACGTCCAAAACGGTTTTTTTATTACCTATGATCAGCTGCTCCATCATCGCCTGCATCTTGGTATCAAGGGAATGCAGATTGGCACTGACCTTTTCTAACTGCTCCTGCTGGTTCAGAAACATCTGGATCAGCATAGACTTATCAACACTGTTTAATTGTTCTTCTGTGTACTTGATCGCCATGGCAGGAACTCCTTTTCTTAATGAGTCCATTGTACCAGATTTATGCAGTTTCTGCCACCTGACGGCTGTTTTCCTTTCGTCATTATGACGGTGGATAACCGTGCAGAGCATCTGGGATATTTTCCTGAAATTCCAGATGTTCTGTACGGCTATCCACAAATCCGGTATGCCTTTTCTCTGAAAAAACATGCTGTTCGATTCTTGGGGACCGGATGTTGTGGATAAATGCAGTAAAATAAAAATATCGCTTTTTTTTGACGGAAAACATGGGAAAATTTTTTCTCTGTAATGCACAAACATTACATCAGTCTTTGGGATTGTCGTTTGGCCGGATTGGATGCTTCGGTATAATCTCCAGGCCCTGCATGAACATCGCGTACTGTTCGGATGATATTTCCAGAGCTTCTTCTGCGGAGCGCGGCCAGTTGAACGCACCATTGTCTAATCTCTTGTAGAGAAGCAGGAAACCATCCCCTTCCCAAAGAAGACCTTTGATGCGGTTTGTTTTCTTGCCACAAAAACAGAAAGAGTGTATTTTTATCGTAAGGATCAAGCTGAAAACGAAACCGGATCATCGTTGCCAAACCGTCTATGCCCCGGCGCAGATCCGTATAACCTGCTGCAAGGTAAATTTTTTAACCCGGTTGCATCATTCAGCATGAGCCAACACCTCCAGAATACTTCGGATGATATCTGCTGAAGTGTGGTTATAAATTTCGAGCGCCAGTCCTCTGGAGTTGCGAAGAACGGCTGCCGGTTTAACCCCACAGGAATCTGCTGGTGGCATTGGTGTTGGTGGTGTTACTGGTATTGGAAGTTCCACAAAAAGCCGGTTCTGGATTACAGGCTTCCAGACATGCTTTTCTAACCCGGCGTAAGCGATAGTAATAATTTGCTTTGGTAATGCCATGTTCACTGCACCAGGTTTCAACCTTCATATCTGCGGGACGACTCTGGCATTCCTGTATCTGTGCGGCCCACTGCCGTAGCCGGACCTGCTCGGCTACCAAACTTGTTTGACTGCTCATAGTCTGACCTCCATAGTCCGTCAAAAAGGTTAAGTGCTCAACTTTTTTGACTCTGTATCGTGTGAGACTATTATTGCAGAAAATGAAGCGTATGAACAGGTACTTGCTATGGTGCGTTTACGTTTTTCAGCAAATGCTATAATAAGGACTGTGCATGGGGATATAGCTCAGCTGGGAGAGCGCTGCGTTCGCAACGCAGAGGTCGCGGGTTCGAGTCCTGTCTCGCGCTCTTAACTAAGATTGACCGAAAACCTTTATTTACAAGGTTTTTCGGTCTTTTTCGTTCTATCCTGACTCATTCCAATTGGGTAGAGCGGGATAGACTAATTCACTAATGCATATTCCATATCTGTTTCCTTCTGTGCATCATCATTTCGGTTAAAACAATAATTATGCAAGGTGGTTCGTTCATCTTGATGACCGACTTGTTTTCTAACCTCATTTGTCTATTGGGAAGTTTGTTACTCCATACTTAGCAGCTAATGCCTGTATTCCATCTGCATTCAGTATCTTCGCAAAACTTCCAGAATGGGATGCCTCTAAACTTAGATTTATTCCGTCATAATTTCCAGATACATGCCTTAACATACCATAATTACCATAATGGTTCATTTCAAGACTGTAATAGTTCCCTGTATTATCCTGCACCAAACAGATCATTGACGGCTTTGACCCAACTGCCATGGGCAATCATTCCTACACCATCGGAACTTACTACGGGCTTTTTTCCGAGGATGTGCTTAGCGTGTCAGCACCCATTACCGGCAACTACAACACCGGCTATGTGCTGATTCACCTGCCCACCCGTCTTATATCCCACTCCCAGACCAATATTCTGGACCTGCTCTACATTACCTCTGCTGTGGTGTTCGGCCTGTCCCTCATTATCCTTCTGGTGTTCACCACCACCGTATACCTTCCGCTTCGTAAGATTACTGTGGGAGCCAATGAATACGCTGCCGGAAATCTGAACTACCGCATTGATGTGAAAACCCATGATGAAATGGGTTATCTCTCCGACACGTTGAATTACATGTCCGACGAGCTGAATAAAATGGAGGAATACCCAGAAAACTTTATCGCCAACGTGTCCCATGACTTCCGTTCCCCTCTGACCTCCATCAAAGGCTATCTGAGGCCATCTTAGACGGAACCATTCCGCCGGAAATGTATGAAAAATACTTATCCAGAGTAATTTCCGAGACTGAACGTCTCCAATAAGCTGACGGAGAGCATGCTGACCTTAAATTCTTTGGATGCCAAGGGATATCTGTCCCGCACCAATTTTGATATCAATCGGGTCATCAAAGACACCGCCGCCTCCTTTGAAGGAACCTGCAGTGCCAAAAATATCAGCTTTGACCTGGTTTTCTCTGGCAATATCCAGATGGTTTACGCCGACATGGGAAAAATCCAGCAGGTTATGTACAACTTGCTGGACAACGCATTCAAGTTCAGCCACAATGATTCCACCATCTACATTCAGGCATCAAACCGCTACGAAAAAAATATTCGTGTCGGTAAAGGATACGGGCATCGGAATCCCCAAGGACAGCATCAAGAAAATCTGGGAACGCTTTTACAAAACGGACCTTTCCGTGGCAAGGACAAAAAGGGCACCAGCCTTGGCCTTTCTATTGTAAAAGGAAATCATACAGGCCCACGGTGAAAACATTGATGTCATCAGCACCCAGGGCGTGGGAACCGAGTTTATTTTTCTCCTTTCCCTGCTCCACAACTTGAGTTTCCGTAAAATGTAATTAAAAATGAATGACTTCTCCTAAAGCATCAATCTGCCCAATTTTGATAAATCAAGAACGGCAACAGGTTCCTGAGCCCATTTACGGATGGTAGTAAGATAAGATTTAAGAGCTGTGGAGGAAGTGCCGTTGTTTAAATGTCTGGTCAGCCTTTCAACAGAATTGATCTTTTTAGTATTTTCGTGAAGATGGTCAACGATGTCGGTAAGGAGGCAGCTTTCTGAGGCAAGTATACCGTAAGTCATATCGGCAGAAAACTTTTTGTCGGGCTTGGACAGGTGTTTTGAAATTTTATTTGTAAAGTTAAAATTTTCCGTTTCATTTGATAAGTATTTGATGTAAAATTGACCATGAGGAATCCTCCTTCTTTTTGTTTAGTAGATTTTGTTTGGTCACTTAAATTTTACATCAAAATGAATGAGGATTCCTTATATTTTCATCATTTTTGAAAGTTGTTTATAGCAGAGCCTGTGAAAACCGGAGAATGTGGATAAAAAGCACGGAAACTCAAGGATTATAAACATTGACATTTCCATATAGAGTGATAAAATATTAACAGGATTAAACATAATGATGAGCTGTCAAAAGTACAAATTGCGTTTGTGCTCGCACAAATAAGCAATTTATACTTATTTGACACGCCGAACACCGAAAACGAAATAAAATGGTGTGAACATGCCATTTTATGGAGTTTGAGGTGTTCGAGGATTGCGGAATTGCATAGCAATGGAGCAATCCGGTTACATCAGTGAGTGGCAAAATTTACTTTTTGACACTCACATCATAGTATATTATATATGGAAAGGGGATTTTAGTTATGGCAATGAATATTGATTTTACTGGAAAGACAGTCCTTGTTACAGGTGGTGGTCGTGGACTTGGTAAAGAGATGGCACTTCAGTTTGCAGGATGTGGTGCAAATGTATACATTGCAAACCGTAAAGAAAGATCAGGGCCCTTGGCTACCGTGAAAGAGATCGAGGCACTTGGCGTAAAGGGTGGTTTCCACAAAGTGTGATGTTGCTGTTGAAGAAGACGTTAAGAAGCTGACGCTGAGGCAGCAGCATTTGGCGGCGGAAAGATTGATGTGATCGTAAATGCAGCAGGTGTAATTTCCCTTCAGGGATATGATGCATACAACCACAGAAGAGGTTCAGAGACTGTTTAATATCAATGTAGTGGGAACCGTACATACGATCAAACATGGTCTGGCACATCTGGAAGCAAATAAGAGTGGAAATATGATCCTTGTATCTTCTATTGCAGGCAGAGATGGCATGGGAATGCTCCAGACCTACAGTGCATCCAAAGCAGCTGTAACAAGCCTGATGCAGTCAGCTGCAAAGCATGCAGCCCTTATGGAGTCCGTGTAAATGCTATTCTTCCGGGAATCATCCGTACAGCAATGGGAAGAAATACTGGAAGGAATGAACAATGGCTGGGATCCGGAAGTTCATAATGAACTGACCCCCCTGAAAACGTGAAGAACTGTGGAATGCTTCCGTTAAGAGCATGATCCCACTGGGACATGACCAGAAGGAAGAAGATATCGCCTGGGCAACCGTATTCCTTGCAAGCGATTTCGCCCGAGATCACAAGTCAGGCACTGTGCATTGATGGCGGCACAACCTCTGGCAGGTAATAGAGTAAATTGAACAATTTAATTTAAGAGATTACGAAATAAAAGAGCAGCTGCTTTTGGAAGATGGATTCCATTGGCAGCTGCTTTTTTCAAACAAAAACGTCCATACAGGAGTATTTTCACTCTTGTATGGACGATATTTCTTTGGTCTTATAATATTTCTATTTCTCAACACCCTGAGCCGGGATCATCTTTTCGGTCAGTGTGCCGTCATAAATAACGGTTACTTTGTCACCTACATTGATGCCGTCAAACATTCCTTCTGTTCCTACGAAAGAGAAGAATGTATTTTCCGGGTCTGCAGTGTCCAGAACAATGTGGTCGGTCTCAACCTCTGCTGCAGTACCAGTGAGAGTTTTCTTCTGTGCTTCTTCGGAATCCATTGCATCTTCAGTGATAATACGGGTAGCAACTGCATGATCAGTTGTATCTTCTAAGTCGCCGTAGTAGGTAACTTCTGCTGTGGCGCCTGCTTTGATACCGTCTTTTGTTACCTTCTGGGCAATAAGGGCGTTCAGTGTATAGGTTCCTTCATCATTTTTAAAGTAATGGTGCTGTCATCAGCACTTTCAATGGTTCCTTCCACTACCAGATCCTCTGTATCAGCCTCTTCTTCTCTTGCAACTTCTGCTGCGGAAGTCATGATCTCTACGGAGATTGCCTTTGTTACATCATCAGACATTTCACCAGTATAACCAACATTTACTTCATCGCCTTCGCCTACTGCATCTGCATCGGTCAGTATGGCATCTGTAATTCAAATTTTGCAGTTTTACCTTCATCGTCAGATACAGTGATCACCTTATCTTCACCAGGCTGACAAAACCATAGTAGTATTCTTCCTCTGCTTCTTCAGAGGAAGCTTCTGTTGTGCTTTCTGCTGCCTGCACAGTTGTAGTTTCTGTATCCGCTTTTTTAGAAGAGCAGGCGGTCAGCCCCAGTGCAACTGCCAGAAATGCAATTGCCAGATATTGTTTTTTTTCATAATGATTCTCTCTCTTTGCCGCAGGTGTTTCGTTACTGTAACGGTATATTTTCTATGATGTTCTTTCATGGGTACGATACATCTTACTACGAAAGCTGTGTTTTTACTATGTTTTTTTTATGAATTTTTCCTTAAACTTTTCCCTGGGCTTATTTCTAAAATGATCTTTTTCTTCTTTTTTGCGCCGTTTCATAATAAACAGTAAATGATACCTATCAGGATCCTGATGATCCCTATAGCCACTGTGAT
>VOFG01001143.1_pt1 | contig 18000 bp, 31 predicted proteins | sample 5384171 | NCBI WGS metagenome assembly VOFG01 (sample SAMN12384726, study PRJNA508395) | human gut metagenome | isolation source: healthy gut F | host: Homo sapiens
AAATCATGAATCGGATCAGGTGATCGCACTTAAGCGGCGGCGCAGACAGCAAGTTCTACATGGAGCTTACTATCACTAAGGGCCGCGGATACGTGAGCGCAGACAAGAATAAGAGTGAGGATACACCGATCGGTGTGATCGCTGTCGATTCTATCTATACACCGGTGGAGCGTGTCAACCTTTCTATCGAGAATACACGTGTTGGTCAGATTACCGATTACGATAAGCTGACCTTAGACGTGTATACCAATGGAACCTTAGCTCCAGATGAGGCTGTAAGCCTTGCAGCGAAAGTTCTGAGCGAGCACTTAAATCTCTTCATTGACCTTTCTGAGAATGCCAAGACCGCTGAGATCATGGTAGAGAAGGAAGACAATGAGAAAGAGAAAGTTCTCGAGATGAACATCGATGAACTGGAACTGTCTGTTCGTTCTACAACTGCTTAAAGAGAGCCGGAATCAATACTGTGGAGGAGCTGTGCAACAGAACTCCGGAGGATATGATGAAGGTTTCCCGGCAGAAAGTCCCTCGAGGAAGTTCTGGCGAAGTTAAAAAAGAATTAGGCCTTCAGCTCAACCCGAGCGAGGGTAATTCTTCAATCACTGATAACTTTAAAGTGGCGGCTCCGTAAGTCCATCAGGCAGAGAGCCGCTACATTATGAAAAATTGGAAGCTGTGGTCCGGTAAGACCAAAGGGCACGGGACTGCACTCCACATTATATGGAGGAAAATAAAATGGCAGGTTATAGAAAGCTTGGAAGAACTTCCAGCCAGAGAAAAGCAATGATCCGCAGCCAGGTAACTGCACTGTTGTATCATGGAAGCATCAAAACTACTGAGGCTAGAGCAAAAGAGATCCGCAAAGTTGCTGAGGGTCTGATTGCACTGGCTGTTAAAGAGAAAAGACAACTTCGAAACCGTTACTGTTACTGCTAAGGTTGCTAAAAAGGACGCTGAGGGTAAGAGAGTCAAAAAGAAGTAAACGGCAAGAAAGTTACCGTTTATGATGAAGTTCAGAAGGAAATCAAGAAAGATAAGCCTTCCAGACTTCATGCTCGTCGTCAGATGCTCAAAGTTCTCTACGATGTAACTGAGGTTCCGACCGCAGCTGCAGGCAAGAAGAAAACACCAAATCCGTAGATATCCCGGCAAAACTCTTTGATGAGGTTGCTCCGAAGTACGTTTCCCGTAACGGTGGTTACACCCGTATCGTTAAGATCGGCCAGCGTAAGGGCGACGGCCTATGGAAGTGCTGTTAGAGCTTGTTTAATCTTATAATTTTATGAGCTTAGGGCTCCTGGAGATTCGTTCTCCAGGAGCTTTTTTCGTTCTCGGGAGTTGTAATAATTTGTTCAGAATCTTTCAATTTGTGGCAATATTGTGGAAAAACGGTAAGTGAATACGTAAGTTGACCGGACATCTTCCTTCACTTATAATAAAGTTACAAAAGAAGAGAACCTGCCGGATGAGGCATTGATTAAATAGAAGTGAGCAGTCTGACAGAACATCGATTTCAAAATCAAGAGAGTGAGGGATGAACATGACGAAGAGAAGGTTTGCAGTATGGGGACTGATTCTGGCACTATGCACAGGCACAGCAGGCATGACAACCGCTTACGCGGCTGACAAAACAATTTCAGTGTAAAATTACAGATTTACACGGATCTGGAAGTGGGAGACAAGATTGGAGATGCTTCCATTGACATTGACAGCACCACCGCACCGGGCGGCGGTATCGCGATTTCGGTTCCACAGAGCGTTACCAGATTAAGGAGGCGGAGGGACCACCTCTTCTTCCAAAGAAGTAAGTGTGGGTTATCAGCCGGAATTAAAGATCCGTCTGGAGGTGATTGATTCCGACTATGCATTCAAGGGAACCTACCGCTCCAGTAATGTAACTGTGAAAGGCGGCGAGTTTATTAGTGCCAGCAAGAGCAGCGGAGATCTGGTTATCAAGGCAAAGTTAAAACCAATCAAGGGAACCTTTGAGGCACCGGAGGATGCATACTGGAAGGATAATGCCAAGGGAACTGCCAAATGGGAAGAGCCGGACAACGGCGGAACCGGTCAGTACGAGGTAGAGCTTCGCAAGGGCTCCAACGAAGATTTACACGACAGAGACAACCAGTAAAACCTTCAACTTTTATCCGTACATGACGCAGGCCGGAACATATACCTTCCGTGTCCGCACCATTGCCAAGACATCCAAACAGGACGATTACGGCAAGAACAGTGAATGGATAGAGTCCGATGAGATTTATCTTGCCAGGAAGATGTTTCCGATGGAAGCGGCCGCAACAACAACACAAGCGGCGGCCCGAACGGCAACACCAATGCCGGCTGGGAGAAAATATGACAATACCTGGTATTACTACTATCCGGATGGCAGCTATGTGAAAAACGGCTGGGTTGAAGTTGGCGGACGCTGGTATCTGTTTGACGCAAGCGGCAGAATGCTCACCGGCTGGCAGGAACGCAACGGCCAGATGTATTATCTGGACGCAAGCGGCGCCATGATTACCGGCTGGCTTTCCTGGAATGGACGCTGGTGCTACATGAACGAGACCCAGGATCAGTATTATGGCTGCCTGGTACGCGGTCACTGGCTTGGCAAAAGACGGCAAGACCTATTATCTGGACAGCGTAGGCTACATGGCTGAGGGTTGGAACCAGGTGGACGGTAACTGGTATTACTTCTATCCAAAAACAGGGTAACAAAGCGGTCAATACCACCATCGATACATTCTATGTGAATGATCAGGGGTGTGGGTACACTAGAAGATGCTTCGGAATTCGTAACAGGGTTCCGAAGCTTTTTTATTTCATAGGAAAGTGTGTCCGCTCTTTTTCTTTTGAGAAAGATGGAATATAATGGAACATAGTATCCAGTGTAGGAAGTATGGAAAAACGTATTGTAAAATGGAAACTTTGCTGGCAGAAAGAGAGGAAACAGAATATGGCAAACGGATTATCAGATAGAAAAGCGGACAAACAGGAGCTCATGGAAATTACGAAAGAAGCGTATGAGGCAGCATCCAGCTGCTGGCCGCAGCGCATCCGGAAGAAGGGCAGCATCCTGGTGGTGGGCTGTTCTACCAGCGAGGTGGCGGAGAACGGATCGGAAGCTTTTCCAGTCGGAGCTTGGCCAGGCATTGTTTGATGGCATTTACCAGGCAGTAAAGGAGGTGGAGGTCTACCTGGCAGCCCAGTGCTGCGAGCATTTAAACCGGGCGCTGATCCTGGAAGAGGAAGCGGCAGAGCGTTATGGCTACGAGCAGGTGAATGTAGTTCCGCAGCCAAAGGCAGGCGGTTCCTTTGCAACGGCGGCATATCACAGTCTGGAACATCCGGTGGCAGTGGAACATATCCGGGCATCAGCCGGCATGGACATTGGAGATACCCTTATCGGCATGCATTTAAAGGAAGTGGCGGTGCCGGTGCGCATTGAAAGACGCCAGATCGGGGCAGCCCGGGTGATCTGCGCCAGAACGAGATTGAAGTTCACCGGCGGGGCAAGAGCCGTGTACGATGAGACATTATTGTAAACAGATTGTATCTATCGCTGGCCAATGTGGATGAGGTGCCTTTTTTTCCCTTTGACGCTGTGTATAATTTCGCTTAAAATGAGAAAACAGTGGAAAAAGAAAAGGAAGCAATTTTTATGGGTATCATAAAAGCTTCAAAGTTAATATACGATTACATCCGCCGGGATGAGGATGACCATGTGGAAGAAGTCAAGCGCGCCATTGATGATCTGACCCTGGATATCAAACAGGGGGATTTTGTGGCTATTCTGGGGCACAACGGTTCGGAAAGATCCACCTTTGCCAAACAGATAAATGGCATTCTGCTTCCTACAGATGGAACAGTTTGGATTTCAGTATGAATACTGCGGATGATGCCCATATCTGGGATATCCTGCAAGACTGCCGGTATGGTGTTCCAGAACCCGGATAACCAGATCATCGGCAACATTGTGGAAGAAGATGTAGGTTTTGGACCGGAGAATCTTGTGTAGCCAACGGACGAGATCTGGAAGGGTGGACCAGAGCCTGGAGGCGGTTGGCATGACTGCATACCGCTTAAAGTCTCCCAACAAGCTGTCCGGCGGACAGAAACAGAGAGTGGCCATTGCCGGTGTCATGGCTATGCGTCCGCAGTGCATCATTCTAGATGAGCCAACGGCCATGCTGGATCCGAATGGCCGCAAGGGGTCATTGCTACCCTGCATGAGCTGAACAGGAGAAGATCACAGTTCTTCTCATTACCCATTACATGGAAGAAGTCATTGACGCAGACCGTGTCATTGTCATGGATGACGGAAAGCTGGTGATGGATGGAACTCCGCGGGAAATTTTTTCCCGGGTAAAGGGAACTCAAAAGAGTACCGCCTGGATGTACCGCAGGTGACAGAGCTTGCCTACGAGTTAAAGCAGGCAGGTCTGGATCTTCCGGATGGAATACTTACGATGGATGAGCTGATGGATAAGCTTCTCCCGATGTTTTCGGGAAGAATTTCAGGGAGGTAAAATAAAGGAGGAAGCTATGTCGATCAGGGCAGAGCATTTGAATCATATTTATGGCGAAGGAACAGCCTTTGAGCAGTATGCCTTAAAGGATGTCAGCTTCGAGATTGAAGATGGACAGTTTATCGGACTGATCGGTCATACCGGTTCCGGAAAGTCTACGCTGATCCAGCATCTGAATGGTCTGCTGCGGGCCAGCAGCGGAGCCATCTATTATAATGGGAAAACATTTATCAGGACGGCTACGATATGAAAGCCCTGCGCAGCAAGGTGGGACTGGTGTTCCAGTATCCGGAGTATCAGCTTTTTGAGGTGGACGTATTTTCCGATGTCTGCTTTGGACCGAAGAACCAGGGACTTTCAAAAAGAAGAGGTGGAAGAGCGGGCCAGGGAGGCCTCACCCAGGCCAGGACTGGATGAAAAACTGTGGCAGCAGTCTCCCTTTGAGCTGTCCGGCGGCCAGAAACGGCGTGTAGCCATTGCCGGTGTCCTGGCCATGCACCCGGAGGTGCTGATCCTGGATGAGCCGACTGCCGGCCTGGATCCGAAGGGGCGTGATGAGATCCTGGACGAGATCTCCCGCGCTGCACCGGGAACGTCACATGACCATCATTCTGGTGTCCCACAGCATGGAGGACATTGCCCGCTACGCGGACCGGATTATGGTGATGAACCAAGGTGAAAAGCTGTTTGACGCACCGCCGAAGGAAGTGTTCCGCCATTACAAAGAGCTGGAGGCCATTGGGCTGGCTGCCCCGCAGATTACTTATATTGTGCATGGCTTAAAGGGCATGGCGTGCCGATCGCAGAACGATATTACCACAGTGGCAGAGGCCAGGGACGCAATCCTGCAGCTGCTCAGGAAGGATAAGAAATCATGATTCGCGATATTACATTAGGACAATATTATTCGGTGGATTCCGTGCTGCACCGCATGGATCCGCGGACGAAGCTGTTTGGAACGCTGGTGTTCATCGTTTCTCTGTTTTTTGCAAACAGCATTGCCTGCTACGTGGCGGCAACCCTGTTTCTCATCACGGCCATCCGCATGTCCAGGGTGCCATTTTCCTTCATGGTACGGGGCTTAAAGGCAATCGTATTCCTGCTTCTGATCAGTGTCAGCTTTAACCTGTTTCTGACGCCGGGCACACCGGTGGTTCAGTTTGGAATCTTCAAGATTACCCAGGAAGGTATCCGCACGGCTGGATTTATGGCGCTGCGCCTGATTTATCTGGTGATCGGTTCCTCGGTTATGACCCTGACCACCACGCCAAACGAACTGACCGATGGCCTGGAAAAGAGCCTGGGATTCTTAAATAAGGTGGGCGTGCCAGTACATGAGGTTTCCATGATGATGTCCATCGCCCTGCGGTTCATCCCGATCCTGGTGGAAGAGACCGATAAGATCATGAAGGCGCAGATGGCAGAGGTGCCGATTTTGAGAGCGGAAACCTGATCCAGAAGGCCAAGAGCATGGTTCCGCTTCTGGTGCCGCTGTTTATCTCCGCGTTCCGCCGCGCAACGGACCTGGCTATGGCTATGGAGGCGCGCTGTTATCACGGAGGCGAGGAAGAACCAAGATGAAACCGCTGAAATACGCAAAGCGCGATCATATGGGCTATCTGGTGTATGTGATCTATCTGGTGATCGTGATCCTGCTTCGCGCGTAGTATTGATAAGATGTAACTGTGAGGGTACTGAACAGTTACGATAAGATAACAATGAGAATGTGATTGCTTCCGGAATTTTGTGCCGGGAAGCAATTTTGGACTTTTTGCATCTGGCGGAGTGTCTGGCGATGTGATAGAAATACGCTGTCGGGCATTCGCTTCAGGAGGATAGAAATTCATGAAACGAGTAAGAATGGTGGTATCTTATGATGGGACCGCCTACCGTGGCTGGCAGCTTCAGCCAAACGGCATTACCATAGAGGAAGTGCTGAACCGGGAACTGACTGCCCTTTTTAAAAGAACCGATTTCCGTGATCGGCGCAAGCCGTACGGATTCGGCGTGCATGCCCGGGGAAATATTGTAGTTTTGATACGGAAAACCGCATGCCGGCCGACAAAATCTGTTTTGCGTTAAATCAGCGGCTGCCTGAGGATATCCGGGTGCAGCGTTCGGAAGAAGTACCGGCGGACTGGCATCCCAGAAAGGCGAACTGTACCAAGACCTATGAATATAAAGTACTGAACCGCAAAATTTCCATGCCATTGGAGCGTTTGTATGCCCATTTCTGTTATTTTAACCTGGATCTGGATAAAATGAGAGAAGCGGCAGCTTATCTGGTGGGTGAGCATGATTTTAAGAGCTTCTGTACCGTGCGGACTCAGGCAGAGGAGACGGTGCGTACCATCTACAGCCTGGACATTACAAAGCAGGAGGACATGATCACCATCCGTATCAGCGGAAGCGGTTTTCTTTATAATATGGTGCGGATCATTGCAGGAACCCTGGTGGAGGTTGGTATGGGCGCATATCCACCGGAGCACATGGAAGAAATTCTGGATGCCAGAGACCGCCAGGCAGCAGGACGCACGGCACCGGCCAGAGGCCTGACCCTGGTGAGCATGGAATATCAGAAGGAGTTGCCGGACTGGCATCACCGGGAGAATCAATACTGGGAGTATGACATTCTGCAGTCCCATATTAAAACCGAAAAGACTGCATATTTTGTGATCACGCGCTGCGCGGATGAGGAACTGGATGGCATTTTAAGGAGAAATATCCACCATGCGTTCCAGAATGGGGCAGAGCGGGTATATGTGACGGATCTGGAGCAGCCAGAACGGCTTAAGGCCGGTGATGCATGGCCGGTATGTGTTTGGAGAGCAGATTGAAAGCGAAGAAAACTGGTTTGGAGCGGAGAGCGCGAAAAACTGAAGCAGCTGGAGAACAGCGCAGAAGCAGCAGGTCTGCGCAGGACAGAGACCGGGGAAGCCGGTTCTGAAGCAGCCGGTATTGTTTCAGATTCACAGCCGAAAAGATTCTCCGGTGGGTAACCGCCCTCCCGCTTGTGGATAACGCTTCCGAAAAATAAAAAATCTGTGGAAAACCCTTCAAAAAAGGCGTAAATTCAAGGAAAAAAGCGCTTGACACAAAGAATCGCTTATTATATAATATACAACTGTGACGTTAGGTGGAAATGCTTAGGCCAAAGCCCCGGAATAGGCATTTTACTATACATTTCAAAACAATTGCGGTGATGAACCGTTAGAATCAGATAGTTTAACAGGAGGTTAACCAATGAAGAGTTTTATGGCTAGTCCAGCGACGATTGAGAGAAAATGGTATGTAGTAGATGCTGCGGATGTACTTTAGGACGTTTGGCTTCAGAAGTAGCAAAAGTATTAAGAGGAAAAAATAAACCGATCTACACCCCGCACATCGACTGCGGCGATTATGTGATCGTTGTAAATGCAGATCATGATCAAAGTAACCGGTAAAAAGTTAGATCAGAAGATCTACTATCATCATTCCGATTACGTAGGTGGTATGAAAAGACCACTCTGCGTGAGATGATGGCGAAGCCGGAGAAGCGCGTTATCGAGCTGGCAGTTAAGGGTATGCTTCGAAAGGACCTTTAGGAAGAAGATGATGACCAAGCTTCATGTATATGCAGGACCGGATCATGAGCAGGCAGCTCAGAAGCCGGAAGCTCTGGAAAAAATTTTGGGAAAGGTACTGAAAGGAGGAAAGTATCATGGCAAACAAATATTACGGAACAGGCAAAAAAAATCCATCGCAAGAGTATACCTGGTACCGGGTACTGGAAATATCACCATCAACAAGAGAGACATCGACGAGTATCTTGGTCTTGAGACCTTAAAGGTAGTTGTTCGTCAGCCGTTTAGCAACCGAGACCGTTGACAAAGTTCGACGTTCTGGTTAACGTTCGCGGCAGTTTCACTGGCCAGGCTGGTGCTATCCGTCATGGTATCGCAAGAGCACTGCTTCAGGCAGACGCTGAGTTCAGACCGGTTCTGAAGAAAGCAGGCTTCCTGACCAGAGACCCGCGTATGAAAGAGAAAGAAGTACGGTCTCAAAGCAGCACGTCGTGCTCGCAGTTCAGCAAACGATAATCCGTATTTGCAGAATATTCAAAAGCCCGGAAGCTTTGGCTTCCCGGGCTTTGTTGTTATACCGGGCAGTATTTTGCTGTACCGGCTTATTTTATCAGAAGGGAATTTATTTCATGGCAAAAGAAAGGGATGGGTTTAGAAGCAGGACCGGTTTTGTGCTTGCATGCATCGGTTCTGCAGTTGGAATGGGAAATATCTGGCGTTCCCGTACATTGTTTCAGACTGGGGCGGAATGACATTTCTGCTTCCTTATCTGATGTTTGTGATTCTGATCGCGTCTACCGGTGTGATTGAGGAGATGGCGCTGGGACGCGCGGCCAAGAGCGGGCCCATTAAGGCCTTCGGTATGTGCACGGGCTTCGCACCGGAAAGAAACGGACCGGTGAACTGATCGGCATGATTCCGGTTCTGGGTTCCATGGCGCTGGCAATCGGCTATACGGTAGTGGTGGGCTGGATCTTCAAGTATGCGTTTCTGGCACTCAGTGGAAATTTGTATACACTGGGGCAGGACATGGGGGGCAATTGGGGTGGCCTGTTTGACAGTACTGCCACCAGCTTCGGTAACAACAGCTGGCTGGTGATTGCGGTTCTCGTGACGGCTGTGATCATGGCATTTGGCATTGCTGGCGGAATAGAAAAAGCCAACAAGGTGATGATGCCGCTTTTGTTTGTGCTGTTTCTGGGCTTGGGCGTATACATCTTTACGCTGCCTGGCTCGGAAAATGGATATCATTATATTTTTACCATCAACCCGGAGGGGCTGAAAAGACGTACGCCTCTGGATCTACGCGTTTGGCCAGGCGTTCTTCTCCTGTCCATTGCGGGCAATGGAACGGTAATTACGGCTCTTACTTGAGTGATTCCGAGGATATTGTTGGTTCTGCGCGGAATGTAGCGTTTTTGATACGCTGGCCGCATTGTTGGCTGCCTTTGTCATTATTCCGGGTATGGCGGCAGGTGGTGCAGAACTTTCTTCCGGTGGTCCGGGCCTGATGTTCATTTACCTTCTGAATGTATTTAACGGCATGCCGGGCGGTAAAATCTGCGGTATGATTTTTTATGTCTGCGTGTTGTTTGCGGGCATGAGCTCTCTGGTGAATCTTTTGAGGCTCCCGTGGAGACGCTGCAGGAACGTCTGGGGTTGAAGCGTCCGGCTGCGGTGGCTGTGATTGCGGCCACAGGCTGCGGTGCGGCTGTTCATTCAGGGTATTGTGTCTGGCTGGATGGATGTGGTATCCATCTATATCTGTCCGCTGGGGGCCATGCTCGCCGGTATCATGTTCTTCTGGGTTGCTGGAAAGGACTTCGCGGTCGATCGCAGTGAACCGTGGAAGAGAAAAGAAAATCGGGAACTGGTTTATTCCCTTGGAAAGTATGTGCTGGTACCAGCCGCATTTGTGGCACTAGTGGCAGGTGCGCTGATGGGTGGAATCGGCTAAAGTATATAAAACCGTTTTTGCAATTCTTTGCAGGACGGTTTTGATGCCTAATAAAAAATTTACAACTTTCTGCAAAAAGTAATCAGAAAAAAAATAAAAAGGAGACTGTCTTACATGTCACAGGTAATGGATCGCTTTTACATTATGTTTCATTTGATACCCAGTCGGAGGAAGGAGCTGCAAAGCAGCCCAGCACGGACTGAAACAGTGGGAACTGGCAAAATTGTTAAAACAGAACTGGAAGAGATGGGCGCGCAGCAGGTGCGCCTCAGCGAATATGGATATGTTTATGCGGAAATTCCGTCAATCTTCCGGCAGACAGAAAAATGAGGTTCGGCTCTGGGTTTCATATCTCATATGGATACGGCACCGGCTGACCGGCTGCAATGTAAAACCACAGATCGTGAACTATAATGGAATGGATATTTTGTCTGAATCGAAAAGCAGATTATCATGCAGGTTTTCAGATTCCCGTTTCTGGAGCGCTATAAGGGGCAGGACCTGATCACAACAGATGGAACCACGCTTCTTGGCGCGAACGATAAGGCCGGCGTAGCGGAATTATGACAGCTGCCGCTTATCTGCTCCCACAAAGAGATTCCCCACGGAAGATCTGCATTGGTTTTACGCGGATGAGATTGGCTGCGGAGCAGACCGGTTTGGTGGAAATTTTGGCGCCCGGTTTGCTTACACGGTTGATGGCGGTGAACTTGGTGAGGTAGAATACGAGAATTTCAATGCGGCATCTGCCGTTGTCACCATTCACGGCTGCAACATGCATGGGCCGGAGACGCGAAACGGGGTATGGTGAATTCCATGCTGATCGGCATGGAGTATCAGCAGATGCTGCCGACCTTTGAGAATCCGATGTATACAGAGGGCTATGAGGTTTTTCCATCTGGATCATTTTACCGGAGACGTAGAAACTTCTGTACTGAAGTATCTGATCCGCGATCACGACATGGAAAAATTTGAAAAGAAAAAGAGCAGATGCGCCAGATCGCGGCGTTCCTGAATCAGAAATACGGAGAGGGTACAGTAGGGATTGAGATTCGGGATTCCTACTTCAATATGAAGGAGAAGATCCAGCCACATATGCAGCTGATCGACCGGGTATGCAGCGCCATGAAAGAACTGGATGTGGAGCCGGTCATCCGCCCAATCCGCGGAGGCACCGATGGCGCGCGCCTTTCCTATGAGGGCCTTCCGTGTCCGAATCTGTGCACCGGAGGAGCAAATTTCCATGGAAAGTATGAGTTTATTTCCATCCAGTCCATGGGAAAATTGTGGAGCTGCTTGTAAAACAATGCCACAAGCATAAAATGGAACGGCTGGCAGAAGCAGCCTGCAAAGAAGAACAGGACAGTAAGAAACAGAGAAAGAGATAAGTGATTATGAGAGAAAAACTGACAAAATCTGACGTAGAAAAATTCAGGCAGAGATTGATCACCGGAAGCTGGTTGGTCCGGCCTGAGTGTCTGGAAGCAGTAAAGGAAGCCAGAGCCCAGGAGATTTAAGTGAGAATTTTGAGTATTATGCGGCCAAGAAAGATAAAAACCAGAATGAAAGCCGGATCCGTTATCTGGAGAACATGCTGAAAACGCAATCCGTGATCTCAGATGCGTCGAAGTCTGATGAGGTGGGCCTGAACAAGGCAGTTACCCTTATATGGAAGACGATGACGAAGAAGAAACTTATAAACTGGTAACCAGTATTGGGCAATTCCATACCAACATGGTCAGCATCGAGTCTCCGCTTGGAAAAGCAATCCTGCGGCATAAAGTAGGGGACCGGGTGGAAATCACTACCGATAATGGATTCAGCTATTTTGCGGTGATCCGTAAAATTGAGGATATTGGAGATGAAGATGATACGATCCGCAAGTTCTGATGGGGATAGAATAAAACGGACAGATCATAAAGTCGGTGTATCCGGAATATGGAGTATGAAACAAGGATTTATCTATGAAAGGAAAACGACAATTGTTCTATCAGTAACATTTATCGTCTTGATGGGCGGGTGCCGGTTGGAAAAGCAATCCCGTTTGGCCTGCATCATCTTCCTGGTATCTGCGGCTGAGACCATCGGCGATACATCTGCCATGGTTTCCGGCGGCCTGAACTGGGAAATCACCGGAGAAGAGATCCAGGGTTCCCTGGCATGTGACGGATATTCCTCCGCAATGTCTTCTCTGTTTGGATGCCCTCCGCTGACTTCCTTCTCCCAGAACGTCGGTCTGGTTGCCATGACCAAGGTGGTAAACCGCTTTACCATCATGATGTTTGGCAATCATTCTGAGCCTGGTTCTTCCAAAAGATATGGAAATCCAGAAAATCCGGATAATTACAGGGCCGATTTTTTATAAAAATGTAATACAAACTCCATAAAGTGATGTACATAAGGTTTAAGATATAATTCTTATGGTACACCAGATACAGGCTGCGGCTGTCTGCAACCACCGGAAGATCAAAAACAGAAGTTTCTGATCGGATCCGGGGCTGCAGGCGGCCGCTTTGATATGCGACGGAAATGCCAAGCCCGTTGGCAGCCAGATTCTTGATGGATTCCTGGTCGTTTTAAGCGGGCAGTGACATTCAGGGAGCTTTCCGGGATGTGCAGGTTTTCAGAAGCTCGTAGACAAACTTGCGGCTTCCGCTGCCTTCTTCCCGCAGAATCAGGGGTTCTGATCTTAAGATTGTGTCGATGGATGTACCGGAGGATTTTAGCTGTTCAAAATACGCATTTTTTCGGTGTGATGAGTACCATCTGGTCCTGGTAAAAAGGGCTCGAAGCAGAAACGCTCATCCTCACAGGTCATGCCCACCAGACCGAGATTAAAGCTGCCTTCCAGAATCTTATCCAGGATGCCCTGACTGTCACTCTGATGGATGTTGAAATAGGTTTCCGGGCACTGCTTTTTGTAGGCGGAAGAAGCTCTGGAAGCAGATAGGTGGATGGAATGGTGGAAGTTCCCAGATGGATGACGTTCCGGCTTTCGTTGATCCAGCTTTCAATCAGATGATTTTTTCAGGCTCAGGATACTTACGGCACATTCATAAAACTCCTGCCCGCGTGGTGTCAGCTCAATGCTTTTTTGGTGCGTACCAGCAGGCAGGACTGAAACTCTTCCTCCAGCAGGCGGATGTGGGTACTGATGGTGGGCTGGGAGATGAAAAGCTTCTCCGAGGCCCTGGTAAAGCTGCCGTAGTCGACTACGGCCACGAAGGATTGCAGTTGCTTGAATTCCATAAACTCTCCTTTGTAAAAATCAGATCCAGCCGCCATCCAGTCCGATGACCTGACCGGTTAAATAAAACCCTTATAGCCCAGGTGATAGACAAAGTCAGCAACCTCCTCCGCGCGTCCCAGACGTCCGGCAGGGATTTCCTCCACCAGCTGAATGAGTTCATCTTCCTCCAGCCACTGGTTCATCTCGGTGTCGATGGCACCGCAGGCTACAGCATTTACCTGAATGTTGCTGGGTGCAAGCTCTTTGGCAAGGGCCTTGGTGAAGGCGTTGATGCCGCCTTTGGTGGCAGAATAGGCGACTTCGCAGGAAGCGCCTACACAGCCCCAGACGGAGGAAATGTTCACAATCTTTCCGTGTCCGGCCGGAAGCATGAGCGGAATGGCCAGCTTTGCAGCAGTTGAAGACGGAGGTCAGGTTGGTGCGCGGAATGCGGTCCCAGTCCTCCGGTGACATATCCTGCGGCAGGCCGATGTAGTCGATGCCTGCGTTGTTGACCAGAACATCCAGCGAGCCGAACTGCTTGCGGATCATGGAAAACAGCTGCTCACAGACTGCCATGTCTCCCATGTCGCCCAGAAATGCGGCGCAGGTTACCTGATAACTTTCGATTTCTTTTTTGGTCTGCATCAGCTCCTGCTCCCCGGTGGGCGCAGTTGATGATGACGTTATAGCCTTTCTTGGCAAATTTTACGGCAATGGCTTTTCCAATTCCACGGGAAGCACCCGTTACAAGAACAACTTTCTTTGCCATAAAGATCCTCCTTTCTCTGCTTCCTATTTTATCATAAAAAATCTTTTTGGTCAGTTACTTCATACATTTTACGATTCAATTACAATTTTGCGAACTCCCTGTAACTTTCTGGAGACTTATGTTATACTGAATGACAGATTACAGTGGAAACAGGAAATGGCTGTCTCTTCCCGGCGTTTCAGAGAGAACAGGGAATATGGCAGCAGGAAAGGCGAATATGCATGAAAACATGGAAGAAAGTACTGGCAGTAACCTGCCTTTGCGCGGCGGCATCCTGCCCGTTTTCCGCTTATGCGGATGCAGCAAAATCCGTTCATGAGGCAACCCTTGTGGCGGCACCTGCAGACTATGAAAATATTGCGGTATCCCAGGTATCGGATTATGTAAATATCCGGGAACAGGCAACTACAAACAGCAAGATTGTAGGTAAAATTTATAATAACTGCGCGGCAACCATTCTGGAAACCGTGGAGGGAGAGGGGGAAGCTGGTACCGTATCCAGTCCGGAACGGTCAACGGCTATCAAGTCCCAGTATTTTATCACCGGGCAGGAGGCAGAGACTCTGGCTGAGTCTATTGGACGGGAATTTGTTACTGTCAGCGTGGACAATTTACGCCTGCGTGAGGAACCGAATCTCACCAGCAATGTCCTGACTATGATTTCCAGCGGATCCCGCTATGTAGTTCAGGGCGACGAAGGTGACTTTTATAAAGTAGAAGTCGATGCAGACCTGATTGGTTATATTGCAAAAATCTTACTGTAAAGTAGAAGTAGAATTTGATCAGGCGGTCTCTCTGGAGAAGAACGCCAGAAGCTGGAAGAAGAAGCTCAGAAAGCGCGATGCCCAGACCGCTATCGCAAATCTGGAGCAGACCATTAAGGTAGAAGAGAACAAGGATGTCATCATTCCGGCCAATCCGTCCCAGAGTGACGATTCTGCAATGACCAGCGCTCCGTCCGCGAATACCGCGGCAGGCAGCCAGGCACAGAGCCCGTCCACGGGACAGAGCAGTTCTTCAGGCAAAACCGCAGCCTCTGCTCCTGGAAAGACGGATTCCTCTCAGAACAGCTCTGATCAGGCAGTTCTACCCAGATTGGTTCCTCCGGCCCGTCCTCAGGCACGGTTTCTTCTCCGGTTGCGGGGGGCCTGGAAGTTCCGCGGCGGTTGTATCCGCGACCAGAACTGCCATCGTAGCTTACAAAGCAGTTTTGGGTAATCCGTATGTATATGGCGGCACCAGCCTGACCAATGGCGCGGACTGCCGGCTTCACCCAGTCTGTCTTTGCACACTTTGGCATTACCACAGGAAGAAGCTCCAGGGACCAGGCGGCAAAGGGAAAAAAGAAATTTCCATGTCGGCTATCCAGCCTGGTGATCTGCTGTTCTATGCCAGCAGGCTTACATCAACCATGTGGCCATTTACATAGGAGACGGCAAGATCATCCACTCCAGCAACCTGACCACGGGTATTACCATTACCAAATACAACTACCGTACGCCGTGCAAGGCAGTCACATTCCTGGATTAGGGAGTGAACGGTTTATGAATGGGAAAAACAATATGGTGGCCTGGACCTGCTGAAATTTGTGATGGCGGTCCTGGTGGCCGCGCAACATATGATCCAGGTGTTTTATCCGGCAGAAAGCCGCTGGCGCCTGATCATTGGCAGCTGGCTTTCCAATCTGGCTGTTCCGGTGTTTTTATGATTGCAGGCTTCCTGCTGTTTCGGAAAATCCCGGATACGGACAAGAAGAGCGGATGGCCGGTGGTGGGGCGTTATGCCTGGCGCATTGTGAAGCTGTATCTGCTCTGGTGCGTCATTTACTGGCCTATCGATATTTTTAACTGGTATCATGGCACGGCCACTATCATGGAGACACTGAAAGCATACGTTCATTCTTTCTTTTCTCAAGCACCATTGCCCAGCTCTGGTATCTTCGGCTCTGGCCGTGGCGGTCCTGATCGTATGGACCGGTTACCGTGCCGGATTCCGGATCTGGATGCTTTTTGATTCTGACGGGAGCTTTATTTGTGTTCGGCTGCATCTGTGACAACTGGTATTTTACGGAGCGGGCGCCCATGAAAATCCAGGAATTTGTCTGGTGGTACGCGCCGAAATTTGTGACTATGCGAAACGGCCTGTTTTATTTGAAGCTTTTACCTGGCACTGGGACTCTGGTTTTCCAGAAAGACCTGGCGCATGCCGGTGTTGTTTTCCTTGGCGGAAGCGTGGTATTTCTGGCTCTGATGTACAAAGAGGTGTCCACCTGTTTCAATACCAATATGGTATTCACCGCAGCTCCGGCGGCGGTCTGCCTGACTGAGTTTTTATGGGCTTTACGGGAACCGGGGCCCGTTTCTTTGTTACCCTGCGGGAGATGAGTGAATGGGTGTATTTTTCCCATTTCTATTTCTTCTATTTCTTCTCCTGGACGGTAAAGTGGAATCCGCTTCCCTCACCAAACAGAATATTACGCTGTGCATTTTGTGCCGATGCTGCTGTTTGCGCTGCTGGCATCTGTTCTTTCCCATCGGGAGGCGGTAAGTGGCTGCGCAAATGCATTTAACAGAATTGCGCAAAAGAAAAAGCCTCCGGGAAAAAAATCCGGGGCTTTTTGAGAAAAGTATGAAAGTTTAGAACTCGGCTCGATCAGTCCGTAAGTCAGTCCTTTTCTCTTATAAACGACATTGACTTCTTCGGTCTCTGCGTTTAAGAATACGTAGAAGTTATGTCCTAACAGTTCCATCTGTACGCAGGCTTCTTCCGGATCCATCGGTTTCATGGCGAAACGTTTGGTCTTTACAATCTGGATTTCGTCCTCCGGCTCAGCTTCCTCACTGATAAACAGATCGGAGAAGGACTGTGCGGACTGCTTTTTGTCGATGAGTTTGTTTTTGTACTTACGAAGCTGGCGTTCAATGATCTCCTCTACCAGGTCGATGGATACGTACATGTCATTGCTGGATTCTTCAGCACGGATAATGGAACCTTTAACGGGGATAAGTAACCTCGATTTTCTGTTTGTCTTTCTGTACACTGAGAGTTACGATGATTTCTGTATCCGGAAGGAAGTAACGTTCCAGTTTTCGATTTTTCCTCAATGGCGGCGCGAAGCCCGGAGTCACATCAATATTTCTTCCTGTAATCGTATAACGCATAAGTCATCAGCTCCTTGTCTTTTGAGATGTTCTAAGTATAACATATAAAACCGAAAATTTCAACCAAAACAAGGAAATTGTTGAGACAATTATTGGGAATAAAAATAAAAGTCATACTTTATCCACAAAAAAGAAATTGCATTTCTACCTTTGCGGATGTGGAAAAGTCAATGTTTTTTCCTGTTTTTTAGCGTAAACATTGGATTTATGAGATATGAACAAAGAAAACCGCGTTCTTTTCCACGGGAAATAAACGGAAAAATGTGGGAAAACTTTGTGGATAATGTGGATAACTTGGTGCATAACTCATTTTTGGCTGAAAATCCGGGAAAATGGATGTGGATGTATTTTCGTGGATATTGTGGATAACGTGGATAAGGGGTGTGCACAAATCGAACATAGTTTTTGTGCAACCTGACAGGTTTACCATAATTTTACTTTTATGTCGCCTTTTCATTTATTTTTATTAAGGAAGTAAATTTTTGTGAACAAAGGGCCTAAAACTTGAATAAATCAGGGGATGGTGGTACAATATCAAAGATTGACTTATAATAGTAGAAACGAGACAGACGAAACAAAAGAAAGTTTAGGAGAAAGAATTATATGAATCTCATAGAAAAAGTATTTGGCACCCACAGTGAAGGGAACTGAAGATGATCTACCCGATTGTGGACAAGATCGAAAGCGCTGCGCCCGACCATGCAGGCAAAGACCGATGAGGAACTGCGGGACAATACCCGTATCTTTGATGCTGAGTGGATGGGACAGGTTCACCGCTTCCTGGGCCTG
>VOFG01001290.1_pt1 | contig 18000 bp, 26 predicted proteins | sample 5384171 | NCBI WGS metagenome assembly VOFG01 (sample SAMN12384726, study PRJNA508395) | human gut metagenome | isolation source: healthy gut F | host: Homo sapiens
CGATTTATCCACCTCATCAGACGAGGCATAATCTTCCATGGGCACATCATCCGTACCGGTCTGCAACACCATCGTCTCATCAAGCAATTCATCCGGAGAGTAGCTTTCTTTGTCAACAGGCAGCTTTACAGTGAAGCAGGAGCCTTGTCCTAAAAACGCTTTCCACGGTGATAAGGCCATGATGCAAGGTTATCAGATCTTTCGTTAACGAGAGGCCGATTCCGTTCGACTCGATTCCCCGGTTCTTCTTACTGTTATAGAAACGGATGAATATCTGTTCAGTTCTTTCTCAGAAATACCAACGCCCTCATCTTCCACTTTCAACACCAATATCCGATGTTCCGCTTCATTTACTACCCGTACATCAACAGTAATACGCCTGTTCTCAGGAGTATACTTCATGGCATTGGACAGCAAATTATGCAATATCTTATCCAGCTTATCAAAATCCACATAACCATGTGCTTCCTCCGCTTCAAAACGAGTATCCAGCGTGATGTTCTTCTTCAATGCAAGCGGTTTGGAAGTTTACCTGGCAGATGTTCAGGACAAACTCACGGATATCTCCTTCCGAAACGTTCAGTTTCAGTTTCCCCACATCCATCTTGCGGAAATCAAGCACTTGCTGTATCAGTCGCTTCAACTTCTCCGCGTTAGCCTTGAGCATAACGGACTGTTGTCGCACGGCAGGAACCTTCTGATCCAGATAATCCGATATGCAGGATATGACGGTAAGCGGTGTCAGCAACTCATGGGAGACATTGGTGAAGTAAGTCAGCTTGGTACGCGTCAGTTCTTCCTGCAATCTCACTTCACTCTTCAGTTTAATGCGACGCATATAAAGCCGGATTACCACATAGAAGCACAATCCGATGAAAATGACATAAACAAGATATGCAAACCAGGTTTCATAGAAGGCAGGCTCTTTCACAATGGTCAGCAATACCTCGCCTTCAGTCCACTTACCTCGCTCATATTCAACTTCAAACGGAGTTTATACGTTCCTTCGGCAGGTGGTTATAGAAGGCGGAATTTCTGTTGTTATCCGAATAGATCCAATAATGATCCACCCCCTCCAACTGATACGCTATGCGACATCCCGCATTCAACGAATACAAAAGCGAAGAAAAGAAAATCTCAATATTCCGATCATCCGGACAAGGAAAATCTTATGTATCGTATTCTCTCCCCGAGGCTTCCGCATTGCCGAAGAAGATACTTTTTGTCTTCAACTTTGACATCTGTGATATGCAAGCTCGTAGGAGACCCTGTTCACCCACCGATGCATTAACGGGACGAATGTATGAATCCGCGATGTCCGCCCCATAGAGTCCGCCCCAACCGTCAGGCTGATAGCCTTATACCTGAAAACATCTACCATAATATTATCATCAGCAGTAGGAATAGTGCTGAAAAGTCTGCGAATCAATATTATATTGAAGTACTTTCTTTTGGTGATAATCCACACTGTTCTTATCGGAAAGTAATCCTAATACCAGTACAGTCATCTATCTCATTATCCAGCGATACATTTTCAAACTTATGCATCGTTTCGTCAGACCGCAGTATTCTTCCCAAAGTAGTGTTCAGCCACAGCCGTCCTTCCCGGTCAATGCAGACACTGTTCTTCTTCCTTTTCCAGAAGAAGAAACACTGCCTTTCAGTTCACAGGTAAATCCGCCCGTCGGCACAATTCAGCTGATAGATTTTGCTCTCGTGAGACAACCTAAAACTTCTCCTTTTACATCATTGAACAGGAAGTCATTGCCGGAACGTCACTACCCGAGACTACCAAGTCATCTTTATCAGGACGTTTTCACATTTATATCCGTCCACCGGGATATCCACAGATTACCAACCTTATCCTCAAGCAGCCCTGTAACTCCACTATATTGATGTCTTCTTCTATCTGTACCTTCATGTTCCGTTCGTCAGTCTCATCACATGGGGAGTCCGGCTTGAATTGACCCAGACACCGGGTTTATGAAGAGATCTGATAATGGCATTAATCACCCACACCTGTACCGGCAAACGCATCCCGTGAAAAATCGTACATGCACAATTCGTATCTGTCCTGCCTGAACCACATAGTACTGTCACTTCCCTGGCAGAGATTCATAACATTGGCATCCCATCCATCTCTTCCTTCAATTGAGGAAGAAGGTAATTGTCTATGTTCGAATTATCAAAAAGATAGTGTACGCCATATCATACGAAGGTAACCACAGATTGCCCTCCCTGTCCTTGCATATCGGGTGTACATCATGTGTGTATCAACCAAATGGTCTATATCCACCTTTTCCAGTGTCCCTGCATCCGTGTATTTAAACGCATGGAGCCCGGCATACGAAAGCATCCAGAGATAGCCAAATGTATCATCCTGCTCTATACTGAAAAGAATGGATTCAACACCGGTTTCTTTATTGTTTGAAGCAGCTATATTATGTTTCTTATAGTGTCCTCCTTTCTGTGCATAGGAAAGAATTGCCACAAACCTTCCCCACCTACCGATCCAGTAATTACCGGAATTATCCTGATGCATAATATATGCGGTATGTCCGTTACCCAATGGCGGATAACGGAAAAAGGAATCGGTTTCGGGCTCATATCTGAATATACCCCTTGATCCCACTGCCCAAAGTTGCTTTTTGCTGGTCTGCGTAGATATTACTGATGGCATATCCCTCCTGAATATTTCCAACTTCATACTCCTTTATAATATACGCGGTAGAATCGCATCGGTATATCATTCACCGGCGCTTACCCAAACATTCCCATCCTTGTCGACTGTTATGGCATCCACCACCTTATCCAGGAGCCGTGCATCTGAGAAAGGAGTAATCCGACAGGTCTGCTTATTATACAGGTTCAGCCCTTTCCACGTACCGATCCATACATACAGATCATTGTCATTGATAGCAGTAATTCCATTGTCAGTCAGCAGGTTCTGATTTTTATAGTCTGTACGGAATGTATTTAACTGATAGCCGTCATAGCGTGCCAGACCATTCGTGGTACCTATCCAGAAGTATCCTTCCCTATCCTGATGAATACTGAAAATCTCATTGGAAGAGAGTTGGTTGAAGAATGGAAATTGTCTGGAGAACATGTGCTGTGCGCTTACGGACAGTTCTCCAATAAACAGAAGTATAAAAAAGGACAGGTATTTCATAGCATAATAATATAGTTGCGAAAGCAAAGGTAGGAAAAAGATAGTTCCAAATGAGATATGTCCTTAGATAAAATGAATTCTGATCTATTTTCATAAAGCAAGAACTCATTTTATCTTGAAAAGATATCACTCTTCAACAATCAACAAATCCCATGGAGCAATCGTCATCGAATCGCCTTTGCTCAATGTCCTGTTCTTCAGCAGTTCCTTTCCCTTGGATGCATAATTGTATTCCACCTCTTGAGAAGTCGGTGAATAATTAAATATATAGCGAATAGTACGACCTTTATCATTCGTTCCTTTCTTCACTATTATAGGGAATTTATATTCATCATCGGAAACAATGCCAGCCTTTTCTGCCTCTGTACGAACTATCTTCTCAAACAACTCTTGCGAAGGATATGAAGCAATATATACCAGTGATCCTTTACCATAACTATTCTCAGTTATTACAGGCCACTTCCCGAAGAAAGGATGATCAGCATAAGCCAAAGGTTGGGCTGTTTCGGGTATAATGAATTCTATAATTTCACCAATAGCCTTCTTATTATCTAGTCCGAACGGATTATCTTTCAGCTCCATCCATCCAATTGTAGAACTCTCCTGATAATAAAATCCACATGCTTTACGTAAAGGACCGGGAGCCAACATAGCTCTAACCGCAGAATGTTCATTACAGTAACCGCTCTTATACATCATGATAACCTTACCACCATTTTTCACGAAAGTATCTATCTTTTCCAACAGTTCATCGGTAGCAATATAGAGAGGAGGTATAATCAACATTTTATATTCCGAGAAATCACTCACTTTATCGCAATGAACAATATCCGTTTCTATATTCATATTATAAAGCGAAAGTGCAACATTTCAACCGGATAATTATCTCCATGAGTATAAGGCATGAATCTTAATCCATAATACGAATCATGACTGTAAAGAATAGCTACGTCATTCTTCTTTTTAAGATTAACCAATTTACTACCTATATTCTTCAATTCTTTTGCCACGGCAGTAAACTCATGATAAATGCGGTTTGGTTCAAGATCATGTCCCAAAATTCCCTTCCAGTAGGTCTCTTGACCATAATGTATAGAGTGCCAGTGCCAATATTCTACCATGTTTGCCCCGGATGCCAAATGTGAATATACATTTTGTCTGAGCTGATTATCATAAGGCGGATATTGATACCTCGCATCCCAACCGGTGGTTTGAGCATTCGTTTCAGTTATCAGATAGTTGCCTTTAGCAACAGTCCCTCATGTGGTCGCCCGAATATGATATTAACCTGCCATTCTGGCCATCTTGCACACTATGATATGGATTAATCGCAGGATACTCCATCTGACGAAAACTTTCCACCTGATCTATTTCATGAAAAGCAGGCATAAAACAATGTGTTACAAATTGATCTTTCCGTTTGTATTCATTGACAATATCTACCTGCCAATTCAGAAAATCAGCAATCCTTTTACGGCCATAACGTTCCCACTCATTTTTGTACGAGGGATTAGTAACACCATCTCTGGTATAGAACTCTTCCCAACTATGAATGTTCATACTCCAATAATTCAGGCCCCAGGCTTTGTTTAAAGAATCCAGATCATTATCAAACTTCTCTTTAATATAGCTTCTGAATCCAACAAAAAAGTCATGATTATTAGTTCCACGTGCAGTAGCTTCATTATCCACCTGATATCCGATAATGGCAGGATGATTGGCATAGTGCTCCATCATTTTGCGAATGATACGCTCACTGTAGAACAAATAGGCAGGATTCGATATATCCATATTCTGGCGGGTTCCATAATATGCCTTATTGCCTCGTTCGTAAGCAGTTAACACATCCGGATGTTTTTCTGCCATCCAGGCTGGTATAGCATAAGTGGGAGTTCCCAAAATTACTTTTATACCTGCCTGATGCATCTTATCTATTATCCGATCCATCCATGCGAATTCAAACTCGCCTTCACGAGGTTCAAACAAGCCCCACGATGATTCTCCGACACGAACAACTGAAAGTCCACAATCTTTCATCATTTGGATATCTTTATCCAATCGATCTGTCGGCATGTATTCATGATAATAAGCCGCCCCATACAGTACATTATCAAATTTATACTGCGCACAGGCAAGTGTAGGCAGCAATAATGATATAATTAGCCAAAGGATAACAACATGTTTTTCTGTTTTCATAATCTTTCAATTTAGGATTCTACTTCATCTGCAAATATATGTGCATTTTTTTGCTTTTGAAGAAGGATATTTCCCCAAAAAACAGGTGGTATCTATTCACGTCCAACAATGGCTAAAAAGCCCTGAAATTTGAATCAATATCCCAACAAATGATACACCCCACCTACTAATGCCTTTACAACGCCTTTCATTTCCAGCTCAAAGAGCAAGCTGATCATACGATTTATGGGGATATCTGTTTCTACAACCAGTGCATTAATATGTAAATCCCCTTGACGGGTAAGAATACGAATGACAAATTCTTCCTCTCCTGTCAGTTCAAGGAAAAGATTGCGCTGGATGCCCTCCGGTTTGGCAAGTTTCTCTTCATGAGTCCAGCCCATGGTTTTTATAAAATCTTCGGCAGACTGAATGAGAGCGGCCTTATTATCTTGTATCAGTAGATTGCACCCTCTCGAAGAAGCGTCAGAAATGCGTCCCGGAACGGCGAAACAATCGCGATGATAGTCTACAGCAAGGTCTGCCGTAATCAGCGAACCACCTTTAGAGGCAGACTCCACAACGATGGTTGCGTCAGTCATACCTGCCACAATACGGTTACGACTGACAAAGTTATGCCGGTCGGGATTGGTTTCGGTGAGGAATTCGGTAAATTGAGTCCACCGTTGTCCAGCATATCAATGGCAGTTTTACGGTGAACATAAGGATAGATACGGTCCAGTCCGTGAGCAAGGACAGCCACGGTGCAAAGGTTGTTGGCCAGGGCAGCGCGATGGGCATGAATATCAATACCATAAGCCAGACCGCTGACTACCAGCACATCAGGATAATGAGAGGAAAGATCACGCAGGAAATCTACACAGAATTGCTTGCCATACTCTGTGGCATTGCGAGTACCGACCATATTGATGACACGAAGACAATTGAAATCGGTATGCCCTTTTGAAGAAGAGGACTATCGGAGCGTCTTCACATTCGCGCAAAACGAGACGGATAAGCTTCATCTTTGAGAGTCAGACAAGTGAGGCGATTCTTCTCCACGAACTCCATTTCGTGTTCGGCACGCAGGAAAGCGGCAGGATTATCGAGGGCAGTAACTATAGTAGGGCTCACACCGGGGAGCAATTCAGGCAGTTCTTTACGTTGAGAAAAGACTCCGGCAGCACTTCCTATACCGTCTATTAAACGCTTTGCCCCGATATGTCCTATACCGGGGCAAAGCGTGAGGGCTATACTGCAAATTCGTTCGTCGTTGTTCATGGTTGTACAAATCCAATTCACCACAGAGTAACACTGAGTCTCACAGAGGTAATTATTCACATAAAAAATAAAACTCTGTGAGACTCAGTGCTACTCTGTGGTGATATTTTAGAGGTATGCCTCAAATATCTCATCAAAAAGCTTACTGTCACTCAGTCGTCCATTCACCAGACACACCGTCTCGACTGTCGCTTTTATGACTACTTTATCATCACTCTTCCGAAAAATATCCTGATAGAAAACATACTTGATGCCTTCTTTTTTTCATGTAGAGCTTGGAAATAAACTCATCACCGCTCTTCAGAGGAGTTTTAAACGCCATGTTGATACGGGCCACTACGGGGTCGACTCCTGTTCGTGCAATCCCGCAAAACTGACACCGGTAGATAGCAGAAACTCATGACGGGTATGCTCCAGATAGTGCTGGTAATTTGCATTATTCACAATGCCTTGCAGATCACACTCGTAATCGCGCACCTTCATCTCTAACTCATAGATATACTTTTCCATATTCAATATAACTGTATCAAAAGTGTATCATCCACGTGTTTTCTCAATATCCAGTCCCTTGAACTTCTTCTTCAGTTCTTCTGTAGAAACCAGCTTATAAAGTTTGTCACTGGGACGTATTTTGTCCGCTTTTCATCGAGAAATGCAGTCCTTTCTTCACGGTTTGCACCGGTTTCAAGTCTACACGGGCTTCATCGAGCGTAGTGAATACTGCTCCCTGTAGTGGGACCTGTAATCAGCAACTTGTCTCTCCACATTCAGTTCGGCAGCTTCTACCAGGAACTCGGCAACACCGATATTAGAGAAGTATCTGATGCCCTTACCTACATATATCTTCCGTTCCGTAGCGGCCGATCCGTAGTTCTTCGTCCACTCGCCGAGGCGTTGTCCGAGATAATACCCATCCCAGAAGCCACGGTTGAATACAGTCTTCAGACGTTCATCCCATGCAGCTATCTTTTCATCTGTAAATGTGTCGTCCAGGTAAGAACGGATGGCTTCTTTGTAACATTCCACTACCGTTCGGACATACTCCGGACCACGGGCACGTCCTTCTATCTTGAACACGCGCACGCCTGCATCCAGCATCTTATTCATAAAAGTGGATGGTTTTCAGGTCTTTGGGAGACATGATATATTGGTTGTCCACATCCAGTTCCACATCCGTCTCCTTATCACGCACCGTGTAAGAGCGACGGCACACCTGCATGCAGGCACCCCCCGGTTGGCAAGTGGTTCATCTCATGTAAAGAGAGATAGCATTTACCCGATACTGCCATACAAAGCGCGCCGTGGCAGAACATTTCGATACGAATAGGCTTTCCGCCGGGACCACAGATATTCTCCTCACAGATATGACGGTAAATCTCCGCTACCTGTTCCAGATTCAATTCGCGTGCCAGCACCACAACATCGGCAAATTGCGCGTAGAAGCGCAGAGCCTCCACATTCGAGATATTCAGTTGCGTACTGAGGTGTACTTCCTGACCGATCTGCCGCGCATAGCTCATCACAGCTACGTCCGCCGCAATCACCGCAGAGATACCCGCCGACGGCCGCATCTACGATGGTGCGCATCAATGCCAAGTCCTGATCGTAAATAATAGTGTTAACGGTAAGATAACTCTTCATGCCGTGCTCATCGCACGTCTGCGCTATTTCCCGAAGGTCTTCAATAGTGAAGGTATTAGCCGAACGGGCCCGCATATTCAGGTTTTCAATACCGAAATAGATGGAATCGGCACCTGCCTGGATGGCCGCCAGCAAGTGATTCGCGCGAGCCGACAGGGGCCATGATTTCAAAGTCCTTTAAATCCATAAAATCATATATTTAATAAGCTACGAGTTACAAGCTACAAGCTACGAGTACCTTTCGGAGTATAGCGTAGCCCCTTGTAGCTTGGTAGCTCGTAACTTGTAACTATTTTCCCTGTGCCTGCAATTCCTGTTGAAGTTCAGTGGCAATCTCCATTCCCAACTTTTGTCCTATTTGCATACCCTCAGCCATCATGGCAGGGTAAAGCGCCCAGTTTCTTTCCTACAGGCGATTCATAGAAAGCAACAATTTTCTTCAAATCATCCAGAGTCAGATATTTCTGATAAACGGGAGCGTAAAGTTCTGCCAGCTTACTGCCAAACTTTCCTTCCCATTTCTTCTGAAAACCGTCCCAGAAAGAAGCCGATGCCGATGACTGTTGTTTCAACATAGAAATCATCTGTGGCACCATAGCCTTTGCCGACGCCATAGAACCGGATAGTTCCAGCATTTTTCTAATGTAGCCTTGTACTCATCACTCGGTGCTTGTGCCGAAGCCGAAGGTGCGGCAGCAAACAAACATTGCTACACACATCACAACTAAAACCAAACCTTTTTCTCATAATTCCATATTAGTTAAATAAATGAATGATACAAAAGGTAGGCTTTTTTCCGTATTTTTGCAGCGAAATAATCATTTAGTTCAATAGATTCATGAAGATAGGCCACATAGACTTGGGCGAACGCCCCATATTTTTAGCTCCGATGGAAGACGTCACCGACCCTGCATTCCGGTTGATGTGCAAAGTTCGGTGCCGACATGGTGTACACGGAATTCGTATCTGCCGATGCCCTGATACGCTCCGTCAGCAAGACCGAACAGAAGCTGAATATCAGTGATGAGGACGACCGGTAGCCATACAGATATACGGCAAAGATACCGAAACCATGGTGGAAGCCGCCCGCATCGTAGAGGAGGCGCGTCCGGATATTCTCGATATTAACTTCGGCTGCCCCGTGAAGCGCGTAGCGGGCAAGGGAGCCGGTGCAGGTATGTTGCAGAATATTCCCAAGATGCTGGAGATTACCCGTGCCGTGGTAGATGCCGTAAAGATACCGGTTACCGTAAAAACCCGCCTAGGCTGGGATGCGAACAACAAGATTATCGTGGAACTGGCAGAGCAATTACAGGATTGTGGCATTGCCGCACTCACCATACACGGCCGTACCCGTGCACAAATGTATACCGGTGAGGCTGACTGGACACTTATCGGTGAAGTAAAGAAAAATCCGCGCATGTATATTCCCATCATTGGCAACGGCGATATCACCAGTCCCCAAAGGGCAAAGGAGTGTTTCGATCTTTATGGAGTGGATGCCATCATGATAGGTCGTGCCAGCTTTGGCCGCCCATGGATATTCAAGGAGGTGAGGCATTATCTGGAAACAGGCGAGGGAGTTGCCACCGCTGAGTGCCGAATGGAAACTGAGTGTGTTACGCCAGGAGGTAGTGGACAGCGTCAATCTGCTGGATGAAAGAAGGGTATTCTGCATGTACGTCGCCATTTGGCAGCAAGCCCGCTATTTAAAGGAATACCAAACTTCCGGGAGACGCGTATTGCCATGCTGAGGGCGGAGACCAAAGAGGAACTGTTCCGTATATTCGACGATATCACCCCCATACTTCATTCACCCGCATAACTCCTAAACACTTTCTAAATCTATCCGGGCCGTATCTGAGCCGTATCTGCTCCGTACCAACTCCGTAGTTTTCTCCGCATAAAGGTACCTTTGACCGAAGAAAAGGTACAGAGCAGGTACGGCTCAGATACGGTTCGGGTATGGATCGAATGCAATTAGAGAATACAATTACAAGCATCCTTTGACAGGCATAAAAATAACTTACTGAAATGCCGCTTTATAGAAAAAAGTTTCTACTTTTTGCAAAGAATTGAAACAACATGAAAAGCAACAACATGAAAAGGAGCGCATTTATCATCGTTACATTCTTATTTATTGCCCTTGCCGTAAAAAGGACAATCCATTGAAGAAATACAAACCAGCAAAGACTACATCTGGGGTACGGGAAACGCGGCTACCTTTGAAGAAAGCCGATAATGAAGCACTTGCAGCACTCATCAGCCAGATCTCCACAAACGTATCTTCCAAATTCGAGCAAAACTGACCGAAGGCGGAATGAAGGATGATCAAGCAACTGTGGACGAGACATTCAAGTCCGTCATCAACACCTACTCGCGTGCCACACTGAACAATACCCGCCGTATCGTGATACAAAACGAACCGAAGCCGTCGTCATGCGCTATATCAAAGTAGCCGAAATACAACGTATCTTCGATGGACGGAAGACAAAGATACTGGACTTTGCCCAAGAAGCCGTCCGTGCCGAAAAGAAAGCCCAGGTGGCCGATGCCCTGCGTTATTACTACTGGGCGCTCGTCCTACCCAGAGCTACCCCGACGGCAACTTCCTCACCATGAAGGATGAGGACGGCAAAGACCTCTTGCTCACCACTTGGATTCCCAAACAGATGAACGAGATCTTCTCCAATCTGAAAATAAGTATGGAAAGCACCCATCTGGACGGTGATCTGAAGACGATCAACCTCAAGGTACTTTACAAAGGACAGCCCGCCCGCAACTACGATTACACGTATTTCGACGGTCGCGACTGGTCCAATATATTCTCAGCCAAAGACGGTACAGGCATCGTGGAACTTCCTGTGCTTGCCAATGCCCGCAATCTGCAACTACGCACCGAGTATATGTTTGAAGGTGAAGCCAATATCGACAACGAACTGTCAGAAGTGATGGGGAACCGTCAACCCCCCATAGCCATGCGCAACTGCGCCTTGAAACTGGAAGGGGAGGAGCCGAAACCTGGTGAAGAAAAGACCGAAGAAGCCTTAATGGCAGAATCAGACAGTGCCACCACCACAAACAGCGGTATGCATTATTTGTCCACCATGGAATCCGCTGCCTACGACGATACCATGAAGAAAGTAGAAAAAAGCTATTCGTACGCGCAATTTCACCGATATCCAATCTTATGTACCGAAAGCGGATATGAAATGTTCAACCGCCTCATCAAATACGGACAAGGCAAGATCATCAACGAACCGGAATTCAGATTCTTAGAGTGCAATGGGGAAGTAACTTGCCGCAGTCTTCCCATGAGTTTCAAGTTCAGCAACCAACGCACGTTTGTAGAAGATGTAGTGTTCACCCTGAACAAAGAAGGTAAGATAGATTGCCTCTCCTTCGGCCTCAACAAACCTGCCGTAGACGATATCATGAACCAGACATCCTGGAATGATACCGTACGCAACGTACTTATCAACTTCCTTGAAAGTTATAAGACGGCTTATGCTTTGAAGCGCTACGATTATATCAACAGCATTTTCTCTGATGATGCCCTGATTATCACCGGTTCAGTACTGAAACACACTGCCAGCAACGAAGGACAGGCCATGAGTGTTCATGACATCTCATTTTCATGGATTTAGGCAAAGAACCGCTTTATCTCTGAAACATGAAAAGCAATGTCATCAGATGTCGTCAGAAATCATCAGATGGCACAGGGCTTCTTCTATAGATATGATTTATATGAAAAACGGATACTGATAGTATTCTACGGCGTTTTTGTAAATTAACCGTAGAATATTACCTGTCATTCGGAAAATAATCGTATTTTTGCGAATGGAAAAAAAGAACTTCTAAGGTGGATTATATGAATGATATAGTTAATAAAGTTGCGTCTCTCGGAGGACTATATCCACAACGGATATATCTCACCTGTCGGAATATAAACAGGTGTTGCGGGCTAAAGAACGTGGCGATTTGATAAGATTGCGTCATGGATATATGCCGCTCCCGAGGCATTGCTAAACACGATGATAGACGTGGAGAGGATAATACCGAATGGTGTTGTATGCCTATACAATGCCTGGACATATCATCAACTGTCTACGACAGTCCCGCCTGCTTTTGCATAGCCATTGCCAATAAAAGGAAAGTAGTACTTCCACACGTCCTGCCTATAGAACTTTATTATTGGAAAAAAAGAGAACTTGGAGTTTGGGATTATGGATGCGGATATATCGGGATATAAAGTTCATATTACTGATATGGAACGAAGTGTTTGTGACGCGGTGAAGTACCGGAACAAGATTGGCCTGGACGTTTGCGCGGAAGTAATACGTACTTATCTGAAAAAGCCGAACCGTAATCTCGCCCGTTTGCAGGATTACGCCAAGCGCCTAAGAGTGTTTAACACGTTGAAAAATTACCTCGAAATCGCAATAGAATAAGATAATGGGAAAGAAAAACTATGGCAAGTCTGTAAAGACACGCTTGCTCAACCTCATGAATGAGACAGGCTATAAATACATGTATCTTCTGGCAAGGTACTTCAACGAGACTGCTTTACAGGGTTTCTGTAAGCCAGTACAAGGACAATTTCTTGTTGAAAGGCGGCTCTTTGCTTTATGCCATGAACGGACTTGAGGCTCGTCCTACGGTTGATGTGGATTTTATGGCGGACAGGATCAGTCGTGACAGGGATTTCCTGGCTCGTGTCTTCCAAGAAATCCTGGGTATCGTATGCGATGAAGATGGGGTATCATTTGACGCGGGAAGTATCAAAATAGAACCGATCACGGTCGAAAAGAAATATCCTGGTACAAGATTCTATTTTACCGCCCATATGGATACCATAGCTTATAATATGTCTGTAGATATTGGCTTTGGCGATGTCGTCATTCCACATCAACAACAATAGACTTTCCTCTGCTTTTACCGGATATCCCTTCTGTGAATATACAGGCATATTCTTTAGAAACCGTTATTGCCGAGAAGTTCCATACGATGATAGACCGTGATGTTCTCAACAGTCGCATGAAAGATTTCTTTGACTGTTATCAGCTCCTGACGAAGAGAAGTTTGAATGACGACGCTTTGTATGACGCTATCGAAGCGACGTTTGACAATCGAGGGCTTGCATACAACCCCGATTTGCAACTGTTTACGGATAGTTTTGTTACAGACGAGGCACGCATAAGCCGTTGGAAGGCTTTTCTTAGAAAAATTCAATGGAAAGAGGCACTTGATTTCGATACTGTGATGAAGGCAATAAGAGACAGGCTACAGCCTATGGCTGAAAGATACTGGATGAAACTCTCAAAATAGAATTGAGTAAGATTTAGACAGGCTCTTAGCCATCTTTTAGGAACATTATCAGGTTTGAGCAAAAATATTTCATAAAATCCTATTGACATTTGCGGAAATCGAACTTTTTATCTACCTTTACATTGTCAAAGAGATGACGATTGCAAAGACAATTACGAAAAGCGATGAATTTAGTGTGATGCTAATTCAATGGCTTTCATAAAAGATAAAGTAATAAGTGTACAGTCACTCAAGGGTTAGAATAAACCGAAGCAAAAGGTTCGATTCCTGGTGGCACCACCAAAGTAAGTTTTTCACTTTAAAGCAGTTACAGTAAAATGTAACTGCTTTTTTATGCTTTAAGCCCTCGTTTGGGGCAGTAGACAAATAGTAGAGATGAAGACTTACCCGATAATTATGGGGAAAGGTTGTCAAAGGATCCTTGTCCGGTTTCAAAAAGCTGTATTTTTCCTACCATAGTACCTGGAATCTTGATACAAGTTCTGCCGGATCCTGCACCAAGTTCTGTGAAATCTTGTGCCCAAGTTCTGCTTCACGCTCTCACTATTTCAGTCAAAAGATTCAATATTTACTTTCAGAAATAGTGAAGAAAAAATATAGAAAAAGACCTAACATCCAAAGTCTTTATGACTTTGGGCAACCTATAAAACACGACAAGGTATAAAAAAGACACAATACAAACATTGCATATTGTACTATCAGAAACCTATTTGCGGCATCGCCCAAAGTTCATTGACAGAAACACTCTTTTCATAACTAAAATGCGCATAATTCAGCATGATACGCGTTTTCGGCGTTATATGATAAGCGCCTCCCACTGTATAAATCATTTCTGAATCAGAAACTGCCGTATCAGCTTCATAGCGCTTCAGTTTTGCCACAACCGCCAATCGGGAGGAATGGCAAACCAATATCCTAAAGCATAAAAACCTCTGCGGTTGATACTGCCATCTTTCCCCACAAATACCCCCTGCAAGTCAACCGATAGGTCTGATAACAGGTACTCAGCGCCATGCGGTTACGTTTCATATTTGTATTATAAATGATTTCTTCCCCCGTTTCATCATTTACCACCGTATAATCATCATTCAATTTTCCGATATAGGCAGACGCACCCATCTTCAACCCTTTGACAGGCTGCACAGTGAACCATGCGGCAAAATCCTTTGCATCATTATGATCTTTCATGCTGAGTCCGGAACCATTGTATACACCTGCCCGATATTCCAGAAAATAATCGTCGAAAGAGGTCTTGAACAACTCACCACCCACCTGCAAACCCATATCACGGCCGCCACCCTGGTTCCCACATATCATCCACTGAAACCTGCCAGACGCTCAATGACACGACTGAAGTTTACCGTCTCATAAACCGAAGGTGACATCTGGTTCTCTAATGTAAAACAGGTCTTCATCCGACCTATCTTGACCTGAAAAAAAAGAATACGGTTTGTAACAAGCATAGAGTTCCAGCAGCTGTGAAGTAAACAGTTCATACTGAACCATCCACGACAGTTTATCCGTGATATCTCCCGAAAGGATCAGCATCCCCAGCCTTCCAAAAACTGATTGTCCGCCTGACTCACATCCAAGTCTTTCCTGTCCGTATAGCTATAACCGAACTGACCGTAGGCAGTCAGAGCTTCACATGTTTACTCAAAAAGCCGTTCACTTGCCCCAATACGGATGAATCTTCCTTTTTCCCTTGTGAATACCCCTGAGGTAAAAACCAAGAACGACATCCAAATAACAAATAATAAACGTGTGTTTTTCATGATCTATTTCTCATTACCAATGTATAACTACGTTCTAAAAGCTAACAAGCCGCCAAGCTATTCAAAAAGTTTAATTATCACTTATTATCCGTACACTTTATCCATATTTCCACTTATCTTTTATACAAGATGAATATTCACTCATTTTATCCATCCGAAGAGTCATAAAAAGGCCGGTTGCCCCATTACTATGAAGCAACCAGCCCTCCATTATCCTGTCACCAAGTTAATTATCAGAACTTATAAGCTGCTTTACGCAATTCTTTCACTGAACCGAATGGTTTATTGGGCTTCAGGTAACGCCCCATGAACTTATAAATGTCCAGACGAATCTTGCTTGACTCATAAGTATCTAACCGATCAAAACTATGCGCACCGGGAGCACGCTCAAATATCTTATATTCAAATTTTTTGCCTTCTGCTTTCAAGGCACGGATCATTGATTCCACCTCGACTACATTCACATCATCATCACTGGTATTAGTATAGATAAGTAACGGGTCTTTCAACTTCTCCGCATGCCACAAGGAGAGCGCCGTTTGTATTCCGCAATATTGTCCTTGGCAGTCTGCCCGATATGATTCTTGGCCGAGAAGATTTTGCGATAACTGTCGCTGGCATACCCCATACGCATGATTACATCCGAAACCGGAACGCCTGCAAAACCACATTTATATTGTCCCGGATAATTGAAAAGGTTCATCAGTGTAATCATACCACCATGACTCCATCCCATGATACCCACACGACTACCATCCACAATATCGAAATTATCCACCATATAGTTACGGCTGATATATACATCCTCATTCTCCAATCCACCATAATCAATATTATTGTATGTACCCGACCATATCCTGTACTTCCCCGGTAATCCGCTGCTACCACAATATATTTCCTGCGCTATCAGCTCACGGATGATATGGGCATAATAGGTGTCCATATCGGCATGTACCCCACTGTGAGGAAATACGATTAACGGATATTTCTTGTTTTCATCCACACTTTTGGGAATAAAAATGTATGCTCTGAATTTAAGTTCGTTACCGGCACTCATCGAAGTAGGGTTGAACTCCTTCCAACGCGGTGGTCCACATAATATTACCTTATCTACATGGGCGATATCACCCACTTTCTCGTACCACAGGACATCATCAATCATTTTTTCATTAACTGGTCAAACTGATGAACGGACAACTGTGCCCGTACTATTCCGGGCATACTACATAGGCAGCACACCAATACCACAAATATTACTATTCTGTTTTTCATACGTATATATTTAAATAATGATTAATAGCATGTCAATTCTTGGGATATCCGGATTTTGTTCCATTTCAGGACTAAAGATAAACTGGTCCTCAGGAATCGGCAACACACATTTATAAAAATCCCAATCCACTTCTTCGTCCACACTGGGCAAATGATATCCTCCCTTCCGAATAATAGTCTTACCATTCCGCAGCAAATCAAAGAAACGATGTCCTTCACCTACCAGCTCCTTACTTCGCTCATCCAACACACGGTCCAAGGTATAGTCAGCCATTGTCACTTCGTTATCGGGATTGCCCCGCTTCACAATCTCATTCAAATAACCAAGTCCCTGAACCGCAGCATCACCGCCCAACTTGCAACCAGCCTCAGCGGCAATAAGGTACACCTCGGACAGACGAAGTACCACATTGTTACATTCCAGCGGTGCAGTCTTCAGGTCCGTCCTCTCAGTTTGTACAACCACCATACCGTTTTCCCCTGCATATTTATTCTCCTCCAGCAACTGCCCGCACATCTCCGGGATCAGCCAGCATTTGCTTCGCATATTTCTGAGTGACAAACCCCTTCTGATAGCCATACCAATTCAATAAATATCCCCATGAATCCCGTCCTGGAGTATCATCCACACTATTGGCCATCTCAAAAACGATTCTGAACCAAACTTGGCTTCTACCGACCAGGCAGCCACATACTTCTCATGCGGATAAAGTGCATAACTTCCCGATGTATCCGCATCCTTAATCAGTTGGTCCGCCAAATCAAATGCTTTCCGGTTATCGTCATGATACAAGTAGATACGAGCCAGCAATGCACGAGCCGCATACTTATTCATACGTGTCAGCTACACCTCTGAGGTTCGCTCTGAACAATTTGATTTTGGCATTGAACGATTCTGCCATCGCATTTGAAGAACGATGGTTGTAGAAATTCAGTATTTCATCATAGTGCTCATAGAAAGTAGCAGCAATGATATTAAATGAGTGCATTCCCGCTTCTTCTACTTTGTTATACCATCGTGCCATAGCCAGACGTGCAGCATCCTTTATGGTATTCTTTGAGAATATCATCCTCAAGGAATGGCACAATCCATATGCCTTTTTAATGTCAGGATATTCTTCGAAAAGTATTGCTGCCCTTTGTTTCTGCCTCTCTGTCCATTTATCGGCTGACTTGAAAAGCAAATACCGAGAGCGTATCAGCAATTCCCTACGAGTGTCACCATTGGAATATCGGTATGGGACATAATCTTCGTTCTTCTGTTTGGCTTCCTCCATTTCCTCATTGGCCTGCTGTATGGCATCCCAACGGTGTTTGATGCGTAATTCCTGCACGGCATCGCAAGCTAATTTCTGA
>VOFG01001696.1_pt1 | contig 17999 bp, 34 predicted proteins | sample 5384171 | NCBI WGS metagenome assembly VOFG01 (sample SAMN12384726, study PRJNA508395) | human gut metagenome | isolation source: healthy gut F | host: Homo sapiens
GGCGGAGACTGCTGCGCCGACGCCCCTGCGCAGATGAGCTTCGAGGTGCGCAAGATCAATCGGCTTTCGCTGGAAAAGCTCGACCCTTCCGGCATTCATCCCTTCTTTGCAGGAGGCAGTGGCGGGTTGGATCGACAACGACAACCTGATTGCCCTCTCGGTGCAAAAGGCGCAGGTGGGCAGCGGACGGCGCGCAGACGGGCGAGTGGAACAGCCCACCGGAGCGGCTGGTGACGCAGTTTGTCCGCATCAATTATCAATATGGGTTTTATGATACGACGCTGACGCTGACCGACGTAGAGGCTGAATGCTTGACGTTTCTGCCGACGGACAATACGTTGCGCTGGTGGCGGGCAACGCATTGGAAATTTACAGCCTGCATAATGGGTCGCGCGTTCAGCAGAGCGTGCGGGATGTGCTCGCCTCGCGCGTGGAGTTCTCCGAAACCGGCGACGGTCTGTATTTCACCGCCGCAGGGGATCAGAAGCAGCTTGAACGCATCGCAGTGTCCAGTGGAATTGTCGATATGGTGCGGGGCGGCAAGTCCTACCGTGGCGCTGGCGGCGGGCGAAAAGGGTGTGCTTTTACTACACAATCGACCAGGGCAAGCAGAATTTGCTTCACCGATTTTACGCAGAGCGCTGACGATCTGCTCACCGACGGACGGGCAGGGTCGGCGCGCGGATGCTCTTTCCGGCGGCGCGCTGGCGGTCTACGGCGGGGATCTCTACCTCATTAGCGCAGACGGCGCGGACCTGATCAGCCGGGGAATCACGGCCTTCGATCTCGCTTCCGACGGCATGCACATCGCCTTTGCCAAGCTCAACGACGACGGCACTACCGATATCCGCATCGGCTATTGGGGCGGCGCCAGAATCATCAACGACAAATTGACCTACAAGGATTTTCGGCGTGGCGGTGGGCCGCATGTTTTTTCGCCCGATATGCACAAGCTCTACTTGCAAGGCGCGGATGACGGCGGCGTGCTGAGCGCGTTCACTTTCGAATTCAAATAAAGACCACGGTCGGTTCTTTATGCGGCCCCCTCTTCATAAGCTGTAAAAAGCGTGGGAGGGGGCTTTTTGTTTGATGCTGGAGGGAATTGAGAAGCGGGCGACGGAGGAGGCGAGGTATCTGGCGGCGGGCGGCTGCACGGTGCGGCAGACGGCGCAGGCCTTCGGCGTGTCAAAATCGACGGTTTATAAGGACTTGACGGAGCGTTTGCCGCATCTGGACGAGGCGGCTTTACCGGCGCATCCGCCATGTTGGACTGCAACAAAGCGGAGCGCCACCTGCGTGGCGGGCGGGCGACGCAGGAAAAATTTCGAGGTGAAAAATTGGAGAAAATTACCAGAAAATAATTTGCCGAAGCGTGGGACATGCGGCAGGAAAACGCCCTTTTCCAGAGAATATATCCCCATGTGCGACGGAAAAAATTCGTCGAATTTACTGCTGCCCAAGCGGCGGCTTGATATAGAGGGGATGCGGCTTCGCATCCTGGAGAGGGAGATTTTCCATGAGCGTTTTTACGCGGGATATCGGCATAGATTTGGGCACGGCTTCCGTGCTGGTGTATATAAAGGGCAAGGGAATTGTGCTGCGGGAGCCGTCGGTTGTGGCGGTGGACGAAACGACCCATACCATCATCGACGTAGGAACCGGCGCGCTCAATATGCTGGGGCGCACGCCGCGCGGCATTTCCGCTATTCGCCCCTTGAAAACGGCGTCATTTCCGACTATGACCTGACCGAGCGCATGATTCATTACTATCTCAAGCAGGTGCTCGGCCGGTTTAGCTTTGCGCGCCCGCGCGTGGTGGTGTGCGTGCCGTCGGGCGTGACGGAACTGGAGCGCCGCAGCGTGGTGGAGGCCACGATGGACGCGGGGCTCGATGGATACGCGCCTGATTGAAGAGCCGGTGGCTGCGGCCATCGGCGCGGGACCGCCTGTGACCAAGGCGGGCGGCTGCATGGTGGTGGATAGCGGCGGCGGCACGACCGATATCGCCGTGATTTCGATGAGCAGCGCCGTGGTGAAGGAAAGCGTGGCCATGGCGGGCGATAAGGTGGACGAGGCCATCACCAAGCACATGCGCCGCCGCCACAACCTGCACATCGGCGAGCGCACGGCGGAACGGATCAAGATCCAGCTGGCCGTCGTGTCGCCGGAACCGGCGGTGGGCGCGATGGACATCACCGGCCGGTCGATCATCTCCGGCCTGCCGCGCACGGAGCATATTGAAGCGGCGGAAATATCCGAAGCGGTGGAGGAGGTCGCGGTGGCGATCATCGAGGCGATTCATTCCGTGCTCGAGCGCACGCCGCCGGAGCTTGCCTCCGATATTTATCAAAACGGCATCACCTTGACCGGCGGCGGCGCGCTGCTGGGCGGGTTGAGCTGCCGCATTCAGACCTCCATGCGCATTCCCTGCCAGGTGGCGGATAATCCGGCGGACTGCGTGGTGCGCGGCACGGGCATGGCGCTGGAAAACATGGAGCTTTACGGCGATCTGGTTTACGATTACCGCAAACCTGTTCGCTTTGACTTTCAACGCTAGGAGGGACGAATGAAGAGATTTGCGGCGCTGTTGACGGCGCTGTTGCTGCTGTGCCTGCCGATTTCCGGCTGCTCGCGGGAACCTGCGGCCACGCCAGCGGAACCGAGCGCGGAGGCGGATTCGTTTGAACTGACGGAGGAAACGCTTCGGCGCGACGAGGATGTGTTTTCCGTGCTCATCGGCGCGGTGCACTATGACGAGGGAGGGCAAGACGCGCTTTTCGTCGCTGACGGTACTCACGCGCAGCAGCGAGGGAAAATGGCGATGCTGACCATCCTGAAGCGACACGCGCACCTGGGTGGAGCGCTATGACGAAGCGGGCGATTACCGTTTCAGCGGCTACGGCGACATCGGCTCGACCTTTGCGCTGGCGGGAAATGAGGAAATTGCGCTGGAAAAGACCGTTGAGAGCGTGACAGCGCCTGTTGGGCGGCGTTCGGGTGGATCGCTATGTGCTGGTCAATTCCGTGCAGATGCAAAAACTGGCGGCGCTTTGCCCGGACGGCGTTTATCTGACCGTGCAGGACGCGATTCGGGATTACGGCATTGAGGCGGATATCAGAATATCGCGCCGCACATCACGGATTATGCGGAATATTCCTATCTAAAAACATCGACGGCACGGATTATCCCGGCACCGACCAGTCTAAACTGGAACGGCATCAACCGCTGATTCGCACGTTTTTTTCAAATTTTCTCGCAGCAGCTAGGCGCGATGGAGGCAGAGGAGCGCGCGGAGGCGGTGCAGAGGATTCTGTCCTGCCCGATGACCGATTTAACGGAGCAGGGCTGAGCGATCTGCTGACGAGCGCAGAGCTTTCCTTTGAAGAGGATGAAATTCTGCCCGGCACGCAGATGGAAATCCAATGACGACAGCTTCTGGATTGCCGACGGCGCGGAGGTCAAAAAATGGGTGCTTGCGCGCACTTCTATCCACAAAGGAAGCGTAAAACGGACGCATCGCAGGATGCGTCCGTTTTCGGTTTCGGCGGTTCAGTTTTTGTTCCACAGCCCGTATTGCGCTTCGTTTTGCAGGGCGGAGAGCATCATTTTCCCGCGCGTTGGGATAGAGCTTGCAAAGACTGTCGAGCAGATACTTCATCTCTTCACGCTCGGTCGCGCCGTTGGCGGGGCAGGGAGATGAATGATGGGCAGCTGCATTTCCCGCGCCACGTGAATGATGTGCTTTTCGGGAAGATAGACCATCGGGCGGATAACGGTCAAATCGGCTTTGGAAAAGATAGGACTTGGGATGAAAGGTGTGGATGCGCCCCTCGTGCAGCAGACACAGCAGCAGCGTTTCCAGCGCGTCGTCCCGGTGGTGTCCCAGCGCGACTTTGTTGCAGCCGCATTCCTTTGCCAGGGTCGTTCAGCGCGCCGCGGCGCATTTGGCGCAGAGCGAACAAGGATTTTTCTCGTGGCGCTCTTCAAAGATGATGCGGCTGATCTCCGTCGGCCGAACAATATATTCCACGCCGAGCTTTTCGCACAGGGGCCGCGACTTTGGAGGTGTCAAACGGCTCCAGGCCCATCGTCAGCGTCAAACCCTTGAGCTCAAAGCGCTGCGGCGCAAACTTGCGGTAAAGGCTCAGCGCGTAGAGCAGCAGCAGACCGTCCTTGCCGCCGGAAACCCCTACGGCCACGATGTCGCCATCTTCAATCAGATGAAAATCCCTCGCAGGCGCGGCGGATGCAGCCCAGCACTTTTTCATGGATTTCGGTTCCTCCTACAAAGTGTTTATGCGGGCTTGCCATTTTGCCCACTAAAGATTATACTTCATTTGGATGTTTTCGCAACTTTATTTTTTCGCGTCGTCGTCTTACTCATAGTAAAAATGGGAGGAAATCGAGATGCCTTTTCCTGAATGGCTCCGTGCGGCGGGCACAGGGGTAGGGATGTCTGCACTGCCCGTGCTCGAACTCAAGGCTTCGATTCCGGTAGGATTGGCTGGGGCTGCCGCTGTGGAGACCTTTTTTGATAGCGGTGATCGGTTCTCCGGTAGATCCGGTGCCGTTCATTCTTCTTCTGCTGCGTCCATTCTTCCGCTGGTGCAAAGGACGGCCCGTTTTTCCACGGCATTGCGGAAAAAACTGAAGGACGTTTTCGCAAAAAAGCGAGCGGCGTGCGGAAGTATTCTCCTTGTTGACTGTTTCTGTTTGTTGCGGTTCCATTGCCGGAACGGGCGTTTGACGGGTAGCGCATTGCTGCCATGCCTTGATATCCGCATTGCGCACGCGCTGCCGGTGATTTGCGGCAACTGCGGTGGGATTGCTGATGCTGTTGCTGGGTCAGATTGTGATTCTGTAAAATATGCTTTAAATAGAAAATAGACAGGCGTTCTGAAGCGGGGGAAACCCTGTTGACGAACGGGGAACAAAGTTATCTTTATTAAAGTGACAACCGAATAAGAACGCCTTTAAAAGAAAGTGGTAGAGTGGACGGGGCCCGATGAAACCCGGCAACCGGTCATGCACATTTGACAGTGGTGCCAATTCCCCGCAGTGCGAAAGCGCTGAAATATGAGGTGGAAGTGTGCTTGAAATGAGCCTTCTGCCGTGGCGGCGCAGAAGACTTTATGTCTAAAAAATCCATATGGCGTTCTTTATCTATCCCGAAAAGCCAACTGAAAAGCGAGAAAAGGATAAGAAAAAATGCTGCAGGAAGGAACGAGATTCTTTACTTCTGAATCGGTTACGATGGTCATCCCGATAAGGTTCAGACCAGATTTCCGACGCGATACCCTGGACGCGCATCTTGCGCAGGATCCCCATGGCGCGCGTGGCGTGCGAAACCATCGCCACCACCGGCATGGTGCTGGGATGGGCGAAATCACCTCCAAGGCGAAGGTGATTACAAACCAGATTGTCCGCGATACCATCGCGCGCATCGGCTGATAAGCGACGGCGCGTGCGGTTTTGACGCGCGCACCTGCGCGCAGAGATCGTGTTGGGATCAGCAGTTCGCCGGATATCGCCATGGGCGTCAACGACGCGCTGGAAGAGCGCGGCAGCGGCGAGAGCGACAACATCGGTGCGGGCGACCAGGGCATGATGTTCGGCTATGCCTGCAATGAAACCGAGGAACTGATGCCCATGCCCATCGCGCTTGCGCACCGCCTGGCCAAGAAGCTGGCGGAGGTGCGAGAGCGGCGAGCTGCCTTATCTGCGTCCCGACGGGAAGAGCCAGGTGACGGTGGTGAAAACGGCAGCCCAAGCCCAGCTCCACCCACACAGCGCGGACGTCGAGCAGAAGACCATTCATGAAGATCTATTGGTGCTGTTGTGGACGAGATCATCCCGCAGGATTTGCTGGATGAGAACACGAAATACTTTATCAACCCCACCGGCCGATTCGTTATCGGCGGCCCCGAGGAGATTCCGACTGACTGGCTGCAAAGATTGTCGATACCTACGGCGGCTATGCGCCCCATGGCGGCGGAGCCTTCTCCGGCAAGCGACCCGACCAGGTGGACCGCAGCGCGGCCTATATGGCGCGTTATATCGCCAAGAACATCGTTGCCGCCGGCCTTGCCGAGCGTTGCGAGATCGAGTTGGCTTACGCCATCGGCGTGGCGCAGCCTGCTTCCGTGCTGATTGATACCGCCGGCACCGGTAAGCTTCCCGATAGCGAGTTGGAGAAGATCATCCGCAGTCGTCTGATCTGCGCCTGGTTGCCATCATCAAGGCGGCTGAATCTGCGCCGCCCGATCTACGAACAGACCGCAGCCACGGTCATTTCGGCCGCAACGACGTGGATCTGCCGTAAACCGCACGATCGCGTAGAGGCACCGCGCGCCGCGGCGAACTGTTGATTAGGACGGGATGCCCTTCCGGCTTCCCATGGAGGTACTATGGAGGAACTCGAAGGCATCGTAGAAGAAATTATATTCCGCAACGATGATAACGGCTGCGGGTGGTCCTTTGCGCGCGGGCAAGGAAGAACAGACTGTGGTCGGCACGCTCCCCTTCATCAAACAGGGGAGCGTGTACGTTTTGGCACTTATATCAATCACCCGACCTTCGGGCGGCAGATGAAGGCATCTAGCTATGAAAACCATCATCCCCACCAAGGCGGAGGAGATTGAGCGGTATCTGCCAGCGGGCTGATCAAGGGCATTGGGAAATGACGGGCTAAGGCCATTGTTGAAACCTTTGGCGACGAGACATTAGAGGTGCTGGTTGGGCGACCCCGGCCGTCTGCAAGAGGTCGATATCGGCCCCAAGCGTGCCGCCGTGATTCAGGAAAATTATGCTTCCCAGCTCGAAACGCGCGAAACCATGCTGTTTTGCAGCGCTTTCAGGTGCAGCCGGGGCTGGCGATGCGCATCATCAAGGCGTCTACGGCGGCAATATCACGGTGTTGCGCGCCAAATCCTTTCATCAGATGGTGCGGATATTATTCCGGGCGTGGGCTTCCGCACGGCGGACCGCATCGCGCAGTCCATGGGCACCGCCGTGACCGACAAAGGGCAACCGCCTGCGCTGGACTTTCCATGTGCTGCGTGGGACGTTGCGGGCGCGTCAGGGCACGTTTTTCTGCCGAGGGATGCCGCCCGAGGCGGCGCAGGGCTGCCTGCGAGGCGCCGCAGGAGCGAGCTGGAAAACGAGCTGGCTGGTACTGGCATCAAGGGCGAGCTGAGGTAGAAGAGCGAGAGTGGACTGCACCGCGGTTCACCATCATTCCATGCTGGCGGCGGAAAAAGAGGTCGCCATGCAGCTGGTGCTGCTTCAGCGCGCGCAGCAGAAAAGACCATCCGCCGAGGACGGCGAGTTGGATTCCTTTGAGGACGAGCGCGGCATCCGCGCTTTGAGGCGGCCAGCGCCGCGCCATCAAAATGGCGGCGACCTCGCCCGTCGGTCATCACCGGCGGGCCGGGAACGGGCAAAACCACTGTGATTAACTGCATCATCCGGCTGCTCAACCGCGCGGGACTCACCGTCGCACTGGCCGCGCCCACGGGCAGAGCCGCCAAGCGCATGACCGGAGTTACCGGGCAGGAGGCGCGCACCATCCATCGCTTCGCTGAATATGCCGCAGGGAGAAGACGATGGTCTTCGCCGCTCTTTGGCAAGACCGAGGAAGACCCGCTCAAAAGCCGACGCAGTGATCGTGGACGAGAGCGTCCATGGTCGACGGCAGCTGATGCGTTCGCTGCTCAAGGCGATTCCTGCGGGCACGCGGCGCATCATGGTGGGCGACGCGGATCAGCTGCCGTCAGTCGGCGCGGGCAACGTTGCGCGATATCATCGAAAGCCGCGTCATTCGTCGCACGCCTGACTGAGGTGTTCCGCCAGGCAGCGCAGAGCCACATCGTCAGCCGCTCACCAGGCCTCAACAGCGGCGAAATGCCCATCATTCAGAACCGCGATACCGACTTTTTCTTTGAAAAGCGGGAGAGCCTGCCCGCCAGGACAGCGTCTGCGCGCTGGTGACAACGCGCCTGCCGCGGTTCTATTCCATCGACCCGGTGCGCGATGTTCAGGGTGCTCGCCCCGATGAAAAAAGGGCGAAGCGGGGTTTGGGCGCGCTGAACCGGTTGCTGCAGGAGCAGCTGAACCCGCCCTCTAAACATAAAAAAGGAAAAGGTGATCGGCGATAACCGCTTCCGCGAGGGGCGACAAGGTGATGCAGGTGCGCAACAATTACAGGCGGAAATGGACGCGCGGCGCTTTCGTCTAAGGAAGAAGAGGGGCTGGCATTAACGGCGATATCGGAATATCGAGAGCATCTCCGACGATGGTGACGGTGCTCTTTTGCTGCGCGTCGTCTATGACGATGTAATGCTGCAAGATCTGGAGCTGGCCCATGCCATGACGATCCCACAAGAGCCAGGGCAGTGAGTTTGTTGGTTGTGCTGGGCGCTGCTGCCGGGGCCGCCGCAGATGATGGCGCGCAACCTGCTCTATACCGCCGTGACCCGCGCCAAGGATCGCGTGGTGATGGTGGGCAGCGAAGCGTGCTGCGGCGCATGGTGAAAACAACAACACGCACCGCTTTACCGCGCTGTGCGATGCTCAAAAGCGCGTTGGACGGATTGGCTGCCGCCACGGAGGAATACCATGGATAAGATGGTTTCAGCGACGCACTGCTCGGGATTTTTTTCTTTCCGTGCGGCAGTGTCTGTCCTGCGGCAGCATGGCGAAGGTTCTGAACGGGTTGCGAAAAAATGCAGGGAAAACTGGCGTCTCGCGCCCGCAGGCGGACGGCCGGGCTTTTGGTTGGGATCCACGACGATCTGCGCTGTGTCTATGCTTACGACGGTCCGGCGCGGAGCCGGATCCGCAAGATGAAGTTCTGAGGCGAATACGACCTGCCGGTGCGCCTGTTCGCAAGAGATGGCGCGTCTCTATGCCGAAGCGGGCTGGAAGGCGGAGATCGTCGTTTGTGCCGACGTCGCGCAAAACGCTGCGCAGACGCGGCTACAATCAGGCGGAAAAGCTGGCGCGGCGCACCGCAAAGGGAAATTGAAACCGCCCTTTGTCAAAGATGCGCTGAAAAAGAAGCGCGGCGTGCGTTCGCAGGTCGGGCTGAACGCGCAGCAGCGCATCGAGAATATGCAGGGCGCGGTGCTGCCGGGCAAACACGCAGGCGCAGTGGAGGTAAAAGCGTGCTGCCATCGACGATGCGTTGACCACCGGTTCGACGGCGGAGGCCTGTGCCAAAGCACGTGGGAGGCGGGCGCGAAGGGAGATCATTTGCGCCGTCGCGCGCCGCGATCCCCACGCACACCTGAGCGCGCCCATCGAGGACTAAAATTTTGGACAGCAGAAGTTGAATTTGCTATCCTGAATACGGAAAGAACATCTGAGAGCGGTTCACCTGCGGCATTTCCCTCGCCGTTGCGAAAACTCCGGATGTTTTTTTTTGCCTAAACCTTGTTTTGTATAAGTGCTCGCAGAGCGAACCTCCCCGGCGCCCCCAATGTGTAGGGGGAGCTGTCCGCCGCGCGGACTGAGGGGTTGTCTTCGCGCGCAGCATCCCGTTCTAAACCAAAGAGCGCTGTAAAACAGCGCTCTTTTGGCGTTCTATATCCAGAAAACAGTTTACTTTATAAAGCGTGCGGAAAGCGGGCGCACGCCGGTCGCCTGGCGGAACGGCCGTCGGGCGCGTGATCCAGTAGCCGGCAAGAGCGTGAACTGCCGCTCGATGACGCGCGCTCGCCCTCTTCCGTCACCAGCTCCATGGCGCGCGGCGCGATGCGGACGGAAACCTGGCGGCTGGCGGGCTCAGCTCGATGCGCTCGAAGGCGCAGAGCGAGAAGTGCGGCACGCGTGGACGCTTCCTCATCGCGAAGGAAGACAACAGCACGGGCGCTGTGGCGAGGGATGTCGCTGTCATTACGGACGGTGACCGTCGCGTCAATGGAGTCGCCGGACGCGATGCTCCCGCGGAGAGCTGAAGTTTTCGCAGGTGAACTTCGCATACGACAAACCGTAGCCGAAGGGGTAGAGCGGAATGGCGTGCAGATAGCGGTAGGTGCGGCCTTCCATCGCATAATCGGTGAAGGCGGCAGGTCGTCTCGCTCTTGTAGAAGGTTACGGGCAGGCGGCCGCTCGGGCTGTATTGACCGAAAGAGCAGCTCGGCCACGGCTTTTGCCGCCCAGCGCGCCGGGATACCAGCTCTGCACGACGGCATTGCAGTGCTCCTGCGCTGAAGTGGACGGTCAGCGCGGAGCCGGAGGCGCACGAGAATCGTGGGCTTGCCGACCGCCACGACCTTTTCGAGCAGCTGCTGAAGGCCGGGCGAACCGGAATGATTTTTGTCGCCCGCACCGTATTCGTTCGATGCGTCGCCCTCTTCGCCTTCGATGGACGGATCAAGGCCAAGAGCACCCAACGTCCGCTTTAGCAGCAACGAAACCGCCTCGGCCAGGCGGTCGCCGAACGCGCAGCCATGCGCCGCGTAGCGCCAGAGCGGGCAACCCTCGAATGGGCAGCGCGCCTTGCCCGCGCAGAGATCCTCGATGCCTTCCAGAATCGTGACCTGGCGGGAGGCGGTGCCGTTGTAGTTGCCCTGAAGCACGGCGCGGCTGTCGGCGATGGGGCCGATGACCGCCACGGCGGAGAGTCGTCGCGTCCAGCGGCAGGATACCGTCATTCTTCAGCAGCACTTGCGCGCGGCAGGCGGTTTCCAGTGAAACCTCGCCGGTGTTCGGGCGAATCGTTGGCGGAGAAGGGAATATCGTCATAGGGCAGTGCTCGTCGAACATGCCCAGCTTCATGCGGGTAGCCATCAGGCGCTCCACGCAAAGGCGTGACGTCTTCTCGTGACGGTCCTTCACGGATGGCGGTCAGGATGTGCAGATAGACCGAGCCGCAGTTCAGGTCAGGTGCCGTAGCGTTGACGGCCAGCGCGGCAGATTCGGCGCGGTATCCGTGACCTTGTGGTGCAGATGGAAACTCGCTGGTGTGCACAGTCAGACACCAGTGTCCTCAATCCCCATCGCCGCTGAGAATCTTCGTCCGCAGATCGTTGGCGCAGCGTGAGCGCTTTGGCTGACCTGACCTGCTTCCTTGACCAGTGCCTCAAAGGCGAGATAGGTATCAGTGAGATCCTGCTTTGAGAACCGCGTCAAATTCGTGGCGCAGGGATTCCGGGCCGGAATGCACGGCAAAATGTTTGGCGCAGGCGGACGCCTGAGATGACTTTCGCGTCGTCGCCCTGTAAGCTTTGACAAAGCGCACGCCGAGCGTCGCCGTCAGGAAGGGATCCTCGCCGTGGCGTTTCGTGACCGCGGCCCCAGCGCGGATCGCGGAAAATGTTGATGTTCGGGGATCAGAAGGTCGTCCCTTATAGATGTCGTGTCGTTCTGGCGGGAATATTCGTTGTATTTTGCGCGGTTCTTCGGCGATGATGGGCCGATGTGCTCCACCATACTCCAGTGTCGAACATGGCGGCCATGGCGATGGCCTGCGGAATAAGGCCGTGCCGGCGCGGGCGACGCCGTGCAGCGCCGGCTCATTCCGTGAAGTCGGCTGGCGTAACCGAAATGCCCTGCGCGTCGACAGGCTGCTCGGAGTGCAGCTGTTTCGATTTCGGCATCCGCCTGCTCGGGCGTGAGGCGCCCGGCGAAACATCTTCAGGATTTCCGAGATATTCTTATACATGCTTGCCATGATCTTTCTCTCCACTTTATTTTGCGGATCATCGCCAGCGGTGCTGCCGCAGAACAGACGAACGTCGCCTTTGATGATTGCCTTGACAGAATGTCGCCGCCTTTCACGCACGTCGCCGCCGATTTCGCCGACATTGCCGCAGATCACGCCGCAGTCGCCGTGTACATGGCCGGAGGTCGCCCGTGACCGTGCCTGGTAATCGCCGCTGACCGAACCGGTCAGATTGCCTGCTAATGTCGCCGCTGTAATCACCGGGCTTCGAGCCGGTGGGGACACACCCAAACCACCTTGCCGCTGATAATCGCCGAAACCTTTCAGAGAAATCGCCCATATGTCGCCTTACAGTCGCCGCTGATGGTGCCAGTGAAGGCTCCGCCGATGGTGCCGGAGAATCTCCGCCCTTGCCGGAAAAGTCCTTCCCGATATTGGAGGTGCAGTCGCCGCGCGCACCTCGCCCGCCAGATTTTCCGATATTGCCGGAAGATCGCCGCCAATGCACCCGGATGCCCCAGAATCGCCGCCAATCATGCCCAAAGGTGCCGTCGATCAGTCCGGCCATGCAGCCGATCACCGGAGCCCGGTCACATCGTCGCAGATGTGCGCGCCCTCAACAACATGCCCGTGACCGAGCCGTAAAGGCAGCCGCCCGGATACTTCGCCGCTGCGCACGCCCTCGTCGCCGTAGACGTCTCGCCGTCGTAATCACGTCTCCGCCGGGCCGTCTGGGTGATGCGGGCAGTCAGTTGGCGCTCTGCGTGAAGCTGGCCAGTCTTCGGAAATCGGTGTATAGGGCAAACCTTCGGCTTGACGTAGTAGCAGTTAGGTTGCCGCACCCTGTATCAGTGCTGTTGGAAGGTTCGCTGCGGGGGCGCATCCGGCTCGGCAACCTTTTCGGGCTGCGTGCCGTTGGGCGCTTCAATCCATTCGGTTTGCGGTTTGGCCAGCCTGCGTTTCGTCCGTCGCCTTAGCGGCCTCCTGCGCGTTGTCAGCGCTGCCGTCTCAAACTCTCGGCTTCGTCGGGGGATAGGTCGCCGCGCGCCACGGCAGCCAGGATTTTCTGCATATCTTTATACATGATGGGTTCCTCCCGTATGGTCTTTTAGAATAGAGGGATCAGCGGTTGAGCAAAGCGGTCTGCGGAGGTTCCGGCTTTATGCCCGGCCTGAATCTCTCATGGGCAGCACCTGCATACAGGATGATTTCCCCCCTGGTAATCTGGAAAGATGCGGGATAAATTATTTCCCAACATCTCCATGGCTTGTTCCTGGGTCAGCTCCGCCGGGGAGAGCATTTCCAACACCTAATCTTTGCGAGAGTAGGCTTGTTGTCCGCCGCCTTGACGGGCTCGATGCCCAGCGCCGCGATGACCTGATCAACCGCGCGCGCACCGTACCAGGATAACTGATGCCCAGCTCTTTTTCCATTTTCGCGGATGTTGCCGCGGTTGCGCAGGAAGGAATAACAAGGAACGCTGCTCCGGCATTCAGGGCTAGCAGACGCTCCCGCCTGAAAATCCTTCAATCGTCCATTACCGCAGGAGGGCAGTGCAGCCGGGTGACATGCGGTGCCTTTGGCAGACTGGGCAATCGTGAAGCACATCGTGTGCCATAACGGCTCATCTCCCCTTTTCCCGGAGGTCAGGTTGATTTCTTGAATGGGAGAATATCTACAGAATTTAAAATTGTCAATAAGCTCAAAATCTTTTAGAATAAATCTCGAAGATTTGGAGGCATAACTTTGAGGTTTCAAGAACGAATTTTAAGAGAGTTCAACCCCCCGCCTTACAGACGCGGGATGTCGCCCACGCGCCGGAAGGACGTATTTCGGCAATAGGGGAAATCAGCCAGCATCTCGCGCGAGGTCACGCCGGAGAGCACCAGTACGGTATCCAGCTCGGTTTCGATGCCGGCGAACGACATCGGTGTCCATCCGGTCGCCGATGATGGCGGTGTCGGCACGGTGGGTGCCCTGGGTGCTGCGGGCATGGCGCATCATCAGGGGGTTGGGCTTGCCGATGAAGTAAGCCTGTTTGCCGGTAGCCAGCTCGATGGGCGCAATCAGCGCACGGGTAGCAGGAACGATGCCGCCCTCGACTGGGCCGGTCAGGTCAGGGTTGGTGCCGATGAGGGCGCGCACCGGCGCGAACCAGACGTACGGCGTGCTCCAGCTTTTCAAAAGTTATAGCTGCGCGTCTCACCCATGACCACGTAGTCGGGGTTGACGTCGTTCATGCTGATCCCCTCGTTATAAAGCGCGTTGATGAGGCCCGGTTCGCCGATGACATAGGCGGAGCAGCCGGGGCGCTGGGAGGACAGAAATTTCGCCGTGGCTAAAGCGGAGGTATAGAAGTTCTCTTCGGGTACGTCCAGCCCAAGGCGGTTGAGCTTCATTGCAGCTCGCGGGGGGGAACGCTCGGAGCTGTTGGTGAGGAAGAGGTACTTTTATCGTTGGCGCTCAGCCAGTCAATGAATTCCTTCACGCCCGGCAGCAGATAGTTGCCGTGGTAGATCACGCCGTCCATATCGCAGATAAAGGCCTGTTTGTCGCGTAAAGCTCTGCATGGTCTTGCATCCTCCGTAAAAATAAAGTCCTGTTTTCCATTAAAAGAGTACAACGCATCCCCGTATCTGTCAAGCAAAAAAGCGCTTCGCTTGCAAAAGATGCGCGCTTTTGCGCTATCATAGAGGACGAATAATCCTTGGGAGGACGAAACATGGATTGAAGAAAGTCTCCATCATGACGACGGAAGAGGGGCTGGAGTTCCTCTGCTATAAGCTGGATGAAATCGGCATTACGCAGTTTGAAATGGTTGAGGATGCGGCCAGCAGAAGATACTGGATGAAACGGCACAATATTGGGATTATGTGGACGCGGAGAGCGTGCTGGCCGCGCCAGCCCGCGTGCGCGTCTATCTTTCCGACAACGACGTGGGCGCGGGCAGATGAAAAACTCACCGCCATGGTCACGATGAGCTGAAAAGAGCATCAAGGATGGCCTGGATCTTGGCAGCCTGGAGATCGTCAGCGAAAATGTGCGCGCGATGAGGACTGGGCCAACAACTGGAAGCAGTTCTATAAGCCCATGGCAGTGGGTAAGCGCCTGATGGTGACGCCTTCCTGGGAGAACCCGCCGGGGGTACCGGCCGCATTACGCTGAATGGACCCCGGCATGATTGTTCAGCACCAGCGCGCACGGGAACGACGCGAAAGCTCTGCCTGGCATAACTGGACGAATATATCAAGCCCGGCATGAAAGGTGATCGGCCTGGGCTGCAACGGCGGCATTCTGTATCGGTGGCGGCGCTGCTGCTCGCGCGCAACAGCGCGCAGTGGGCGTGGACATCAGCCCAACGCCGTACCCGGCCCTATCAGAACGGAGGACAACGGCGTCGACCGCAAACGATACACGGTGCTGGCGGGCAGCGTGCTGGACGATCCCGGCTTTCGATTTCGCTGGGCAAAGATTACGACATCGTGGTGGCCAACTGTCGTCGCAGGCGTAATCGTGCCCATGACTATCGTGCCGCGGCTCATCAAGAAGGACACCTTCTTACATTGCCTCCGGCATCATCATGGGCGCGCGCGTCATGGACATGATGGGAGCAAGAACGGCTTCGAGGTCGTCTATACCGAAACCCAAGGATTGGATGGTCATCGTTTCCAAATGCCGCGGATAAATACGAAAAAATCCCCCTGTCCGAGGGGGATTTTTTTTGTATGGAAAAAACATTAAGACTGCCTTTTTTTAGAATGGCATATTGCAAAGGTGGTCTCATAGGTGGATCACCGCACTGCGTCATTACAAAGGTGACGAACTCATGAAGAAAACGCCCTCTTTGCGCATGCTGGGCTTTTCGTTCAGGCGCTGGCAGGAAGATTGTCCTCCTCAGGTAGAGATGGATGCGTCGCGTTTAACTTTCTGCGTAAAGGTAGTCGAAATGAAGGCGCGAGCTTCGCTGCATAAAAGCCGCAACCTGGGCGTCAGCGCAAGCATCCAGCAAAGGGGAATAGGTGTCAGGAATGGCCTGCGCTCCGGCCCGATACCCTCGGTTCAAAAAAGATTTCACCGATGGCTGGCCATTGTCTTTGCGCGTGATGAGCGAGTCAGGTCGGGATGCGCGCTGCGTTCCAGCGCAGCGGCGCAGAGGCGTCGCTCTCCCGCAAAGGGGCGAAGAATCAGGCGTTCGGTTTCGATTGACGCCGACTCCTTTTTGCAGAATCCAGGCTTTGCCGGGCTGACTGATAAGCAGCACCAGCAGAGAGGATAGCCCGCCATAGTAACTTTCAATCGCATATAATACCCACGACAGTAAGGCAAGGGGTCATGGTCCAGACGATCAATCCCATTATTGCTTGCCCATCAGCGAGGGTCAGCCATGATGTCGAATGAACCGACTGGAAGAGCCGCATGGCCGTGGAGGCTGCGTTCAGCACTTCCGCGATAGCGTCGGACTGCTGGTAATGGAGAAGGTGGAGTTCCGCGCCGCGGCCCGCCGATGATGCAAGTTGCCATGCCCCAGATGGTGTGAATGCGCGGCAGCACCAGGCGAGTAGATCGCCAGCAGACCAAAAGCCCGTCATGCTCACTCTGACCGGCCCCAGCTTCTGCAAGCGGTCTTCGAGCCGACGAAAATAAAGAGGAGGCAGCATTGCCGCCCAGCGGCTGAACAACGCCGAGCGAGCGCGGAGCTTCTCCCACGGCAGTCGCGCCAATGTTTTTGATCACCGTGTTGGAGAAGGAGTTGGCCGTGGCGAACACGATGAACTGGAAACGGCGTCGAGGCAGCGAGAGACACGATCAGCCGCTTCTGTTTGATGACGCTGAGCAGTTTGCCCACGGGCAGCGCGGGATTGCGCGGCGACTCATCGCTTGATCATCAAGCGCCACACCGCTGCGCCGAGATTGCCGGAGGCGAGGCTCAGCTTCGCGAAACATCACTCATATGCCGTATTTTTCATAGAGTTCGGCCCATGGGATATATGCGGTCAGGGATGCCTGAAGCATTAGCTGAGGCGTTGATCGAGCCGATGGAGCGGGAAAAGCTCGTGCTGCCTGCATGGTACATCGAGATTGAGAATCGTGAACGACAATCCACGTCGAGGAAGTCATGCCACGAATGGCAGCTAGCTGCGCAGCGCCCAGGTTCTCAGCGTCAGTACGCGCAACCCAGAGAAGCGGCGGCGCAAAGCAAAGCCCGGAGACGATAGAAGAAGCGGTGCTTTCTGCGCGCGATCGGCCATTACGCCCAGCGGCAGGCGGCAGATCAAGGTGCGTGGGCCGTACATGCCAACGATCCACGCCTGCAAAGAGGGAGGCCGTGATGTTCAATCAGCGAGATGGGGCGTCATGTACGGATTATGGAGCATATTGAGCGAACCAGAAAAGAGTGGCAAAAGGTAGATCAGGAATCTTTTGCTTGAAGTTTCTGTCATGGCCGTTTGTTTGCACTCTATAAAATCAAATGCCATTATCTCATCCGGCCGGTGCGCAATCAAAAGGGAAGGCATATTGCAGTCCCTCCCTTTTGTTTTAGTACGAAGCAGAACGAACGTCAGGAAGCATTGGGTAACATCCTTTTCGTACTTCTCGGCCTCGGCAAAGCTCCTCGTCCCCAGGTGAGGTGACGCACTCTTCTGCCTTGCTCATCGGTATTGAACCAGCTGATGAAATCCCGCCGCATATCGGCGTAGGTCCAGCGGGCGTCGACCTGAGCGGTGGTGCACCGCCGATACCAGACGCTGGAAGCCGAGAGAATATCGCGTACATGGGACTCTCCGCGCCGATGACAAAGCCTCTTCCGTCAGAATGGGAGGGATGAGAGATGACGCCGGAGATGGTGCCCCAGAACGACGTCGCGCCGGGCCAGGCGGGTCGCCCTTGCCGATGCGGCAGAGGAACGTGAAGCCGGTCGCCGGGTCACGTCGCCGATGCCGGTGGGATCAATGCCGCGGTAGTAGACGATTGATGCCGTCGATCTTAACGATCTGTTCAGCGTCACGGATGCCGCCCCAGATGACGGCGCCGCCGCGCCCGAGTGCGGGTCTTGATGGCGATGGACGGGTTGCCGCCGACATAGGTGCCCTGGAAGATCTTATCGAACATATCCCACGACAACGACGTCGTCCTCGACGAGAGCCGATGACGCTGGTTGAAGTAGCCCTTGCGGCCCCTCTTCGGCCGTACTTGAGCAGATACGTTCAGTTGGGCGTGCGCTGGGAACGCCACGCCGGTCACAGCGCGGCCAACCAGGGTGGGCAGCAAAAAGAATGTCTAGGGTATATTAATCTCTTTAACTGTATATGCTGTTAGAAACCATCTCCTGCC
>VOFG01004535.1_pt1 | contig 17940 bp, 30 predicted proteins | sample 5384171 | NCBI WGS metagenome assembly VOFG01 (sample SAMN12384726, study PRJNA508395) | human gut metagenome | isolation source: healthy gut F | host: Homo sapiens
TCCCCTATCTGTCGTGGGCGCAGGATATTTGAGAGGCGCTGTCCCTAGTGAGAGGCCCGGGATGGACGAACCTCTGGTGCACCAGTTGTCACGCCAGTGGCACAGCTGGGCAGCTATGTTCGGATCGGATAAACGCTGAAAGCATCTAAGCGTGAAGCCGGCCTAAAGATAAGATATCCCACTGAGTCAATCAGGTAAGACCCCTTGAAGACTACAAGGTTGATAGGCACACAGTGTAAGCGGAGTGATCCGTTCAGCTAGCGTGTACTAATAGGTCGAGGGCTTGACCCCATCTTGACAGATACTCTATTTGCAAAAGCAGTTCGATATTCAGTTTTGAGGGTACATCCTCAGAAAAAGAGACGGTCGGTGTCAATGACGGTGAGGTTCCACCTGTTCCCATTCCGAACACAGAAGTTAAGCTCACTTGTGCCGAAGATAGTTGGCTGGAAACGGCCTGTGAAAATAGGTAGATGCCGACTCTTTTAAGCAAAAGCGCCTTATCCCGCAGGGTAGGGCGCTTTTGCTCTTTGTTTCGTGATTTGATAGGGGATATGGAGATAGTAGGGACGCACACTATGCGTCCGCAAAGCAGTGACAACGCAAATCCGCGGGTGAACAATGTTCGTCCGACGATGTGCAATTACGAAAAATGACATCTATTTTACCGTGAATCTCTTTACAATATAAAATTGTCGATTTATAATAATGGCAATGTACGTGCTGCATAATTTCTCGAGTTTCACATTTTTGGGCCGCTTAGGTATCTGGGGAATCTGCCTGGCTTTCAAATGTGGGCAGGGGCTTTGCTTTGCCAAAATGGAGGAATACGACGATGATTCGTAATACAGCCGTTACTGTATGTGGCCCGCTAAATGTAAACAAATTGGGCGTTACCTATGTACATGAGCACCTGATAGTAAAACCCCAGCTGCCGGATGAGTATTATATCCCTTATACGCTGGATGACGAGGCGGCTTCGACGGAGAGACCCGCAGTTTTCCGCGGCCGGGGTGAGACCTGGTGGAGATGACGCCGATCAACTACGGCCGCAACGTAAAGGCCTATCCAGCGCATTGCGCAGGCTACCGGTGTGCATGTCATCTGCTGCACAGGCTTACAAGCAGCTGTTTATGCCGCCCTGGTTTGACGATAAAACCGACGGTGAGTTGTATGATATTCTGATGGACGAAGTGACGAATGGCCTGGATGACACCGAGATCCCCCGGGTGTTATCAAGCTGGGCACCAGCTTTGAGGAAGTGACCGCCGCCGAAAAGCGCTCCATTGAGCAGTGGCCCGCGTACACCGCGACACGGGCATCCCCATCAGCACCCACTGCGACAAAGGGCACAATGGGCATGGACCAGCTGCGCCTGCTGGAAAAACACGGTGTCGATCCGAAGAATGTGCTGCTGTGCCCATTGACAGCAAGATGGATACGGACTATGCCATCCGGCTTTGCCGCGAGGGCGCTACCATTTGCCTGGACCATGTTGGCCGAGAACTGCAGGATCGCGATTCCTTTCGCGTGCGGATGGTCACGGCGCTGGTGGAGGCCGGCTGCGTAGACCACGTGACCTTGGCCGGCGATATGGGCAAAAAAGAACTATCTGCCTGCCTACGGCGGTAAGCCCGGCTTCACCTATATTCTGACCGACCTGAAGGCGGAACTGCTGCCCCATCGGCGAAGAAAAACTTCCACAAAATGATGGTAGAGAACCCCAAACGAATTTTCGCCTGGAAATATAACGACTAACATAGAAAAAGGAGGGCAGCAATGGCCACTCTGACTGAACTGATCCGACAGGAAGACCCCAAACGCCCCTATACCGATGAACAACTGGCCCAGATGTTGCAGCTGCGCGCGAACAGGTAGTGGAACTGCGGCGGATCAACGGCATTCCTAACTCCTGGATGCGGCTGCGCCCGGCGCTGGTGGTAGAGATGCAGAAACTTCTGGAGCAGGAGCCGGGGCTTTCGGATCGGTCGCTGACCCTGCGGCTGAACGCGATGGGCTACAATGTCTCGCGCTATCTGGTAAAGGAACTGCACAGCAATTTGCCAGAAAAAAAAGCCGAGCCGCAGCCTGAACCGGCCGTAGAAATCACCACGCAAGAGGAGACCGAGGACACCAACGTGTTTGCCGGGATGATCGGCTACGACGGCGGCGGCCTGAAAGCGCAGATCCATCAGGCGAAAGGCGGCGGTATCTTATCCGCCCAACGGCCTGCACACACTCATTATTGGTCCGTCTGGTTCCGGTAAAACGTTTCTGGCAGAGAATATGTACCACTATGCGGTGCAGCAGGGGCCTGCTGGCGCCGGATGCCCCCTTTGTCTCCTTCAACTGCGCCGATTACGCCGACAACCCGCAGTTGCTGAACAGCCAGTTGTTTGGCTATGTGCGTGGCGCGTTCAGCGGCGCCAACGCCACCAGGACGGCCTGGTGCAGAAGGCAGACGGCGGCATCCTGTTTTGGATGAGATCCACCGTCTGTCCGGGGAAGGGCAGGAAATGCTTTTCTACCTGCTGGACAAGGGCAGCTACCGCCGACTGGGCGATTCCGGCCCGGCACGTAAGGTCAATGTGCGGCTGATCGCCGCTACCACCTCTTCGCCGGAGTCGGCCCTGCTGCTGACGTTCCGCCGCCGTATCCCCATCGTCATCTCGATGCCCGGCATCGCTGACCGCCCGATGGCGGAGCGGTTTGCCGTGCTGCAAAAGCATCTTTGCGGGGAGTACAAGAAGATCGACCGCAAGCTGGTGGTGGAGCGGGAGGCCGTGCGCATCTATTGCAATATGATTGTCCTGGCAACATCGGCCAGATGCAGAGCGACATCAGGTCTGCTGCGCCAACGCGTTTTTGGAGAGCGTCTCAAGCAGGAAGACACTGTTTACATCCGTGCCGAACTGGTGCAGCAGTTGATCTCGGCAGGCAGCCTGACCCGTTGCTGGAAGTGGAAAGCTATTATGATCGGCAGCTGGTCTTCCCGCAGGTGGAGGACGACGCCAGTCAAACGCTGGATAAAATGTACTACCGACTGAAATTGCCGAGGAAGACTGCACGCCTGAAGCGCGGATGAAAGCCCTGCAGACCGACTGCTGGGCCGCGTGCTGCCGCTGAGCAACCTGCACAATAACAACACGGCGAAATCGCTGGAGCAGGAGCGACAGGAGTGCGCAAGGTCGTGCTGGCTGTGCTGGCCGAGATGCGGGACAGCTGAATTCCTGCCGCAAGGATTTTGAGGACGCGTTAGTGCTCAGCCTGACCACGGATGTGCTTGCAAAACCAACGGTGCACAGATTTCACTGGCGGAAAAGTACCCGGCTGAGATGGAGCTGGCCCAGCAGTTTATTGACCGTTTCCGCGCCAAGCGGCCTGCAATAAAGCGACTACAAGCGGCAGATGCTCACCCTGTGCCTGAGGTGGCATTCTCGGCCCACAAGATGGAGCAGCGCATCCGAATCATACTGATGGCTCACGGCCAGGTCGGCCCAGCCATGGCCGAGGTCGTGAACTCATAAACAAAATATCCCCCTGCTGAATTCATCGGCAGGGGAGTTGTTATAATAGGGTCACACCCAGCGGCCAAAGCAGTATTGCGGCTTGGTCGGCTCGGGTGGGACAAGTTCATTACCCAGGTAGACTTCAATGCTGTTGCGGCGCAGGCGGCGGGCGATGGGGGGCAGCTTGCTGTACCCGGCTTTCAGGTTTGGCGGGCGGGTGTCGATCAGTGGCAGTCGGTGCCAAAGCAGATGCACCAGGTTCCATTCCAGCAATTTTAGCAGCCAGTGGGCCGTGCGGCCTTCCGCACCAGGCCGCTGGCGTTGATCTACGCCAGACAGCCCTCGCTGACCCAGTTGGCAGCAGGGTAGGGTCCTCGGTCACGAAAGGATAACGCTCCACATGGGCCAGAATCGGCGTATAGCCGCGCTGGCGTAGCGTACAGCGTTTCGTCAATGCCCTGCGGGGTGGCAGGTGGTAGGGAATTCGATAAGAATATAGTTTGATTTGGCAAAGGCCAGTGCGCGCAAATCAAGACTGGGCAGAGCCGTTGTAAAGTACACCTCCGCACCCAACGGCCGCCAGCGGCAGGCCGGTCTCTTTGGCGGCCTTGGCTACCTGTAAAAACGCGGCGCGGCGCTTTGCGGCAAAATCTTCTACCGAGATACGCTCATAATGGAAGTGTGGGGTAAATACAATGCCAGCCACACCGTCCTGAATTTCTTTGCGCAAAAGCGCCATGGAAATGTTCAGGTTTTGGCACCATCATCGATGCCGGGCAGGATATGGCAATGCAGGTCTACCAATTCTGGCTCATTCGTTGCTGCTATCTGTTTTTTGTCGTAGTAACCATAAGAGTACGCGTAGGAGTAGCCGTCTTTGCGGCCGGTCTTTTTGGCATTATAGCCATTCATCACAACGCCGAGAATGTGGGCGCCAACGGCTTCAGGTTTTTTTGCTCAGCTGGGCACCCTGAATGGTGGTGACACCGGGGCGGACAACCAGCAGAACACCATCGATACACGGCTCCAGAACGGCGGCATCGGTCACCACCGAGACAGGCGGCGTGTCCACAATTACATAGTCATAGGTCTGCTGCAGAGCCGTAAATCCGCTCTACAATAGGGGTGGAGAGGAGTTCTGCCGGATTCGGCGGAATGGCGCCAACAGGCAGCACCGTAATGCCGCTGTCTTTTCAGGCGCAGCAGTGCATCCGGGAGCTTGCTACGTCCGCGCCGTAATGACGCTTGTCAACCTGCATGGTTGCGGGGAATGCGCAGATAACGGGAGATGGCGCTTTTACGCATATCGCAGTCCACAAGGACTACCCGCTTGTTGGAGGCTGCCAGCGTGATGGCCAGGTTAATGGCCACGTTGCTTTGCCCTCCTCCGGCACCGAGGAAGTAATCAGGATGGTTTTGCAGTTACTTGTGGCGGAGAGAAACTCCAGGATTGGTACGCAGGGATTTATAGGCTTCCACGAACTGGAACGGCGCGCGTCTTTGCTGACAACAAAAAATTCGCGGTGAAGTCCGGGACTTTTGTTTTCTTTGCACTCATTTCTTTTGGCCCCTCTCGTATTCAGGAATCACATAACAACGGTGAGATCAGGTATTTCGCAACATCTTCTTCGTTATTGAGTTTGTTATCCAGCAGAACCTGCAGGAAAATCACACCAGGCAGAGCGCCAGACCGATCATACCGCCAGGGCAGTATTCTTTGTGGTATTGGGAGAAACTGGGGTGGCAGCAAGAGATGCGTTGGAAATGACCTTGACAGAACCGCTCGGCAGCCTCAGAATCACGTCGGGGAAACCTCGGTGATTTTGTTGCAGACCTGCTGGGCCCATTCAGGATTGTTGCTGCGGACCGTAATTTTCATAACCTGTGTGTCGTCCACGGCATCAACCGTTACGCGATTTCTTCAGTTCACTGTAATTCAGGGAAAAGGCCCAGGTCATCGATAACCTGCGCAGCACGGTATCACTTTTTAATAATACTGTAAGGTGGAAACAAAGCTTGGTGGCCGAGTTGATCTGGTCGCTGGTGACATTGGAGGGTCATATCTGGCGGGTGTTGACAATCATCATCAGGGCCGGACTCGTACTGGGGTGTCATGGCGAACTTGGAGACAACAAAACCGGCAATGGCCGCTGCCAGGGTGCAAAGGATGGGTTGCCAGATGCTGCCGGACTGCATTCAGGACTTCCAGCAGGTCTATGGTATCGTATTCTTCGTTTTTCCACGGGTCGGGTCCTCCTCAGGTGTTATTTTGGTATCGGCGCTTCAGCTGATGACGCGCCACGAACATAAAGCCCAGCAGAATAGCGGCCACGAGGGCATATACAGCCGCAAAGATGCCCAGGCTGCCAAGCATACTGTGAAGATAGGTAAGAACCAGTGCCCGGATAGAGGCGGGCTCCAGCATTGTCCAGTCCAGTGGGGGATACAGAACAGTGGCACCTAGTGCGCACAAATTGCACCGGCCGTAAAGGTGAAGGTAAGGCAGCGCCCCAAGACGGGAGCTGCCTGCCGGACATGGATCATCAGTACCAAGAGAAACTGCACAAAGCAGGGCTGTAACAATTACACCCGGCAGTGCCAGTCAGTTTACCTTGGTGATAACCGTGTAAAAGCTGGCTGGCCAGCGGAATGGCAACTTATAGTTGGCGTAATCCAGGCAGCAGGCATCGGCCACAATCTCAACAGCGGACACTACATCCTCGGTCACATCGCTTGCCGCGGCTGTTCAGGTCGGCTACCAGAACAGTATTGAGGTCGGTTTTGACATTCTCACGGGCATTGACAGCCGTATTGCCTGCATACAGGTCTGTCACGGCCTGTTCCATATCCGTGTTAATCTGGTCGCGGGAAAGGGTAGAGGTCATCACATCGGCATCAAAACCGGTGGATGCACCATAGCTGACATAGTTATCCTTACAGGTAGCTGTAGGCATAATCGGCAAAGCTGCTGCGTGTTACCTGCTTGCGCATGAATCCCTCGCTGCATATAGTGGTCAGCAGCATCAGAAAATGGCCAGAATCGCCAACAGCAGCGTGGACAGCCAGGACAAGCAGTGCCCAGCCGACACTGCCACGTTTCTTTTACACTATTTTTCAAACAATCGCCCCATAGCTGTTTCTGTCCAGCACGGGGCCGGAGGATATACCGTGCATACAAAAAAGCGGTCAGGGGTAAAGCCGCAGCATCAAACAGGTAGCAGGTATACAGAATCAGATTTTCATCCTCGCGGGAGAAGTCGTAAGCGGACGAGTCCTGATAATCCAGGATTTTTTGTCTCCGTAACCTCATAGGTGTACACACCGTAGTGGTGGTAATGGTTACGGTGGCCCCTTCTTCTGCATGCTGGAGATCATTGAAGAAAGTGTTGTTGTGGCCGGACAGCAGAATTGTTTTTCCCTTCACCGGGCAGGCCGGCGCTGCTGTTTTCCCATATAGGTGCCGACGCCCTGGTTCAGGATTCGGTTGGTATCACCGTAATATGCTGGGGCGTTCACGTTGGTGCCGGAAAATCGTAATATCAGCATAGCGGTCGCAACGTGGGGTAGGTAATGCTGCTGGAAGGGGAATCGTCTCCGGCTGGGCAGCGGCTTCCTCTGCCGCACCGCCGTCAATTACCGTACCGGCTTCAGCCAGCAGGTCCTGCGGCTGAGAAGCAGTTGTGTTGTCAAAGAACCAGCCCAGCATCATCTGGTAGGGCTGCAGCAGCACAAAGCTGAGTGCCGCCAGCAGGGCTGCCGTGACAGCCGCCAGCGCCAAAGGCACAACAACATAGGCCAGCGGACTGCTGCGAATGAAAGACCTTTTTTACTATGTGGCAGTTTTTTAACCCCTCCTGAGCCAGGACGCAGACACCAGCCGCGCCCGGCTATCCGTAAAGTATCTATCTGAAACAGGTAAGCACACTGCCTGAAAAGAACCTACAAAACGGGCATCACCGAAGTGCTGCCCGTCCTCCGATAAGACAAGCTCATCGGATGCTGTATTGGCTTACAGAGCCAGCGCACTCTCCTTACGGACAGCCAGACCCAGGACACCAACAACAGACAGAACGATGGTAGCAATGACCATAGCGCTGTTGTCACCGGTAGCCTTGATGACTGCAGAAGAAGAAGCGGTGAGCGGGTTGGAAGCAGAAGCAACCCGAACCATCAGTAGCCAGCTTCCACTGCGCGGTGCCAGAGACACCGTTAGCGGAAGCAGTCGGCACAACAGCAACCTCGCTGCCGGAAGCAACGACATCGATGTTCAGGCTGATGCCGGCATCGCTGAAGATGCCGCCAACCTGGCTGAAGCGGTGCTGACAGCAGTGCGGACATCGGCCTCGGTCTTGGCGCCGTTCAGGGCGTTCTTGGCCTGGGTCAGAGCGTTGCGCAGGGCAGCGGAATTATCACGCAGGGCACGCAGCTGGGTCTCGTTCAGGCTGTTGACAACACCGTCCATGCCGTAAACACCGGCGCTGGTCAGATAGCCGTTCACTTCGGCGCGGGCAGCACTCAAGTTCTCTACGTAATCGGTAGCGAACACACCGGTAGCAAAGACGCAAGCCATGACAACGCTGACCAGAACCGCAACGAGCTTCTTGAACTTGTTCATGATTTTTGTCCTCCTTTTCTTCAAAGGTGCATCGCTGCGCGGGCAGTTATGCGCTTATAAAGCACAGTTGAAAACTCCCTTTATAAGTATTCTCATTTTATCATAGAACCGGATGGAATGCTATATTTTAGCCGAAAATGTCGAAAATGGTCGTTTACCCAAAACAACCCTATATAGGTTGGCTTGTTTGCGTCTTGGTCATTCAGTGGGGCACGAAAATGAAAGGGCTCGCCCGACAACGGCGGGCTGGTGGGGTGAACAAACACCCCTGCCCTTGCAGCCACAAAAGCAAAGGCAGGGGGTGTTTGTTGAATATTCAGGGGCATAGGGCAGGGAGGAAGACTGCCGCTATTCAGAGGTGGCTTATCCAGGGGCAAAAACGTGTTGTTCTCGGCGGTGTAATTGCCGCCCGCCCATCTGTGGGCGGACAGAAGGGCACGCCGTCCCGCACATAGAATACATTGTCGGTAATCAGCGCGTCCGGGTTCTCGAGGGGCTGATGGTGCCCGCCTAAATCGTCAAAACTGACGTTGTGGCGGAAGGTATTGTGGATAGCTTCCTGCAGGCAGAAGGACATCACGCAGCCACCCTCGTTCTGGCGGCTGAAGTTGTACTCGTACACCATTACCGTCGCCGGATCGGCATCATAAGCCATGCTGTCTGGTTCAGGCGGGTGTCGGCGGCTTCGTTGCAGCGAAACAGTGCATCCTTGCATTTCCAGGGCCAGATGCCCGCCGCCACTTTGCCGGCGCGGTCGCCGGGGTGGGAAGCCCGCGATTCATTGATCTCCCAGGCTACGGAATCAGCGGTGTTGTGCTCCACCAGCGGGCGCAGGGCGTACATCACGGTGATGCCATCGCCGCCAGCCAGCTTTACGTAGTTGTCGCGGATGGTCACATTCTCGTACTTGAGGAACGAGGGCTTCTTCGCCACCCTGAAAGTGAGCGTGGGCGTAGGTGTAGCCCACCGCCAGGCAGCGGCTGACGCGGTAGAGGCCAACCTCACCGGCATCGGCAAACGGGCGGGCGGTGGCGGCTTCGTCGGCAGGGACAGGGCAGTCATGTAGATGCCACCGTTGTTCATGTGCTTGTCGTAGACGTTGCCGTTCACATCGTGGATGGCGAGATCGCGCAGCATAATGCCGCGGCATGTGCCTTTGTCCTTTGGCCACTACAGCCACGTGGTGCGCTCCATCTTGTCGGGCTGGGGTAACTCTCGCCCAAAATGGCACCGCTGTGGTTGGTAATTTCTAAGTCCTGCACGGTCACATACGCGGCATCGTACAGCAGCACGGCCGAGGAAACATAGCCCCGGCAATAATATGGGTGGGGCTGTCCAACGGGCAGCCATAATCCTGGTAATACCAGATACCCTGCCCGTCGGCGTCAATGCGCGGGGCAGGCCGTCGCCGTAAGCGCCCACCACAATGGGGCATCTTTGCTGCCGCAGCAGGTCAGGTGCAGGTATTGCCCCGCAAACACACTGCCGCGAGCCAGCCGTACCGGTCTCCGGGCTGCAAAGTCAGGCGATTAACAGCACGCAGGCTGGCAAAAGCAGTGGCCTCGCTCAGGCCGTCGAAATTGTCGCGGCCGGTTTCAGCGTTGACGTAATAGGTCTTGCACAAGGGCATCATACGCCTCCTTCCGCAGCCGTTTTTCAATGATCTGCTCCACGTCCTCATAGGGGAAGCTGTCGCCCCAATAGCGGGTAAAGAGATCAGGATTATTGCGATAGTACGCCTGTTTCTGCTCTTCTGTGATGACAGGGCAGACAGGCAGCGCTCGGATACTGCCGTGGGCTGGGCAAAGTCCAGCTTAAAACGGGTCAGCTCATATTGCAGGTACATGGCCGGGGTGTACTGCCGCGGGCCGTAAAACACGGTGCCGGCGGCTTGCAGCCGGGCGTTCTCGGCATTTTTGGCCTGACGGCGGGCTTCCAGCGCTTCGGGGCTGGCATCGTCGATAAGTCCCAGCTGTTTGGCCAGCTGCACTGCACCAGCGCATTTTCCCACTCGGCAGGAGAGACAGACATCACGTGCGGTCATTTGACTGCACCCGTAATGCCGTTGGCAAAAGCTCTTTTGCAGGCAGAGGAAGATGATGGCAGTGGGCAGCGTGCAGATCAGAACGCCCAGCATCAGCATACCGTAGTCAACGCTGTAGCCGCTCTTGAGGTTTGCGACCAGCATCGGCATTGTGATGGATGCGTTGCTCTGGAATACGATCTTCGGCCAGAGGTAGCTGTTCCATGCGTTCATAAACGTGACAGTCATCGCCGCGCCGTAGGTAGAGCGCATGATGGGGACAAACATCCGGAAGAAGATGCCGAGCTCGCTCAGACCGTCGAGACGCGCCGCTTCAATGATATCATTGGGGAAGGCTGCGCGCGGCCTGGCGGAACAGCATGATCATGAACGGGGTCGAGATGGACGGCAGAACGAACGCCGCCCAGCTGTTGACAAGGCCCCAGCCGGAGATCATCTTGAACAGCGGGATCATGATGGCGACAAACGGCAGCATCATGGCCAGCAGCAGAACGCTCATGAGGGGAATATCCTTCGCCTTATCGTGATAGATCTCAAAGCCGTAGCCTGCGATGGAGCAGACCAGCAGTGTGATGAGTGTCATCAGGATGGCGTTGCGGAAGGAGTTTGCCATTGCAAGCCCCAGATTCTGGTTGGCAACCAGCGACTTGAAGTTTTCACCAGATAGGTGCCGGGGATCAGCTTGCCGCGGATAACATCAATGCTGGGGTTCGTAGCGCCGCACAGCATGTAGTACAGCGGGAAACACCGACAGGAAGCTTGGCCAAAATCAGGATGGCATGGGTCAGAATCTTTTTTGCCTTTAGTCACGCTTGTCACCTACTTTCATCTGGATAGCGGACAGGACAGCCACGACCAACCAGGATAAACACCGACAGCGCCGCCGCATAGTTGAACTTGGGCGTTTCCACAAAGGAAATATTGTAGATATAATGCGTCAGCGTCATGGTCGCCTTTGCCGGGGCCGCCAGCCGTCAGGTTGACGGATTCGTCAAACAGCTGCAGCGTGCCGGAGGTGGACATAATGGCGGTCAGCAGAATGGTGGGTTTCAGCAGGGGGAATGGTCAGGTGGATAAACTGCTGGATGGGGGACGCACCGTCGATGCGGGCCGCCTCGTAGATGGAGTAGTCGATGTTCTGCAGGCCAGCCAGGTAGAACACCATGTTGTAGCCGGTCCAGCGCCAGACCAGCGCAATAACGATGACCCAGCGGGCCGCCCAGGCGTTCTGGAACCAATCCACGGTTGGGATGCCCACGGTGGACAGCACCCGGTTGACAAGACCATCGTTGGCAAACAGCGATTTGAAGATCATGGAGTAGGAAACCAGCGAGGTTGCACACGGCAGGAAGATCATGGTGCGGTAGATGCCCTTGCCCTTGATGTCGGGGCTGTTGAGCAGCTGCGCCAAAACCAGCGCCAGGATCAGCATGATGGGCACCTGGATCACAAAGTAAATACCGTGTTAAACAGGCACTGCTGGAAGGTGGCGTCCTTTAAAATGCGCGCGTAGTTGGCAAACCCCCGGGCTGTACATTGCCTGCCCATACCCTTCTGGAACGAAAGGATCAGCGCCTGTACCATGGGGTAAAAGCAGAAATATAAAAATCAGGATCGTAGGCAGGCAGCAGAAACGCCCAGCCGATCAGGTTGCGTTTTTGCTCCATGTTCAGCCCTTTTTTGTTCATGGTAACTCTCCTAATTTGTGTTTTTTTCATAAAAGCAAGGGCACGGCTTGCAAAGGGTATCTGATGCAACCCGTGCCCTTGGCGGACGTTCAATTGTGTAACCGGACACAGGTGTCATGCGGATGTTAGCCAGCGATATTAAACTCAACGGTATCCTGGGCGTTCTGCATCTCGCTGTCGATGTCGGCGTTGTTCTGCACAACGTTGGTAACAGCATCGGTCAGGGCGCTGCGCACGTCAGAGTAGTAAGCGCCGCAGTCGAATGCGGGAACCTTGCCTGCAAACTCAACGATGTCCTTGTAAACGGTCTGGCCGCCGTAGAACTCGGAGGGCTGGTTGTAGACATCGCTCTCGGCAGCGGGCAGGTAGCTGGAGATCGCACCGGCGTTGGGCAGCAGATCGTCGTACAGTTCGACGCTGGAACCGAAGGTGCTCTTTCAGGAAGTCGAAGCCAGCTCGGTGTTCTTGCAGTTGGAGGAAACGGCCCAGCTTGCGCCGCCGCAGTTTGCGTAGTTGGTGGCACCATCGATGCCATCCAGCTTGGGCATATTCACGATAGCCCACTTGCCGGACTGATCCGCGGCAGCCTGCACACTGGACATGATCCAGCAGCCGTTGATGACGCCGGCAGCCTTGCCGTCATTCATGGAAGCAATGTACTGGTCCCAGTCGGTGTACTCGGCCAGAATGCCCTTGTCGACCATGTCCTTGTAGACGGTCAGGGACTCTTTCAGGGCGGCGTTGTCGGCGATCTTGACCTCGCCGTCCACCACGGGGAGGCACCGGCAGACTGCATCATCTCGATGATCAGCTCGGAACCGCCGGAGGAAGTCAGCATCGGCACGCCGTTGGCGTCCACGACCTTCTGCGCCTTCTCCTCGAACTCGCTCCAGGTCAGATCCTTGAAGTCGTCGACGGTCAGACCGGCATTCTCGATCATATCGGAACGAACCGCCATGACAGAAGCGCCGTTGTCGAAGGGCAGACCGTAGTGGTGGCCATCGACGGTAGAATCAGCCAGCTTGCCGCCGGAGAACTTGTCCCAATCCAAGCCGGAGTCGGTCAGGTCGGTATAGATGCCGGGGAAGTTGGCGACCATCTTGTGGAAGAGTAGTCCTGCATCAGGAAGATGTCGGGCAGGGTGCTGTAATCCTCGCTGGTGGCAGCGGTGATCAGCTTGGTCTCGATGTCGCTGTAGACGTTTTCCTCAATGTTCAGCTTGAAGTTGGGGTGGTCCTTCTGGTAGATGGCCTCCGCCTGCTTCAGCGCATAGATGTTGAAGTTCGGGTCCCATGCCCAGACGGTCAGGGTCTCGTCGCCGTCAGCGGTGGTGTCGGCGGCAGCGACGATCTCTGCGGTGGACTCGGCAGGGGTGGAGGCAGCGGGCTTCGCTGGGCGGCACCGCCGCAGCCGGCCAGCAGGGATGCTGCCATAGCTGCCGCCATAAGGGCTGCTGCATTCTTCTTTTTTCATGGATTTTCCTCCTTAAAAATATTGTTTCTCCATCTTTTTATAAAATACGGTCCGCAGGCGGCGGCCCATAAATTATCGGGTCTTACTCGGCATCGTCTACCCAGCGCATCTCGCGCGGGGCCAGCGTCAGCTGTCGATCAGATGCCCTTGATGTACAGGTCTGTCTTTTTTCCTCGGCATCTGCATTGTTGATGACCGCGATGTGCTTCGTTTCGGGGAATACCGTGACCTCGGTATCGACGTTGGTCACATAGTAGTGCTTCATCTCCTCCGGCATACCGGCGGCGTAGTAGATGGCGCGCAGCAAAATGCGGCAGTTCTGCGGGGAGTAGGGCAGCCCGGCAAAGTAGACGCTGTGGCCCTTGCCGTACTCGTTGACGACCAACTGGCTGTACTCGCTGTCCTGCGCCAGGATCTGGTAATGCTTGCCCTGGGCGTAGATGCGGGACGTGCCCTCGCCAAAGTCGATCTTGCCGGTAAAGGATTCATCTTCGAGGATGAAATGGTGGGGATCGCAGGTGTTGTATTTGTCGGTGCTCAGGGAGAAGCCCATCTCGCGGTCAACGCCCATCACATCGGACAGCTGGAAGTACCGGCCCTGGTGCTGGCAGGCGGTGGGCTCTCCCACGCCGATGAAGCCGCCGCCCTCGTCCACAAATTTGCGGATAGCGGTCACGACCTGTTCGTCGATCCAGTTTTCGGCACCGCTGAAGGCGGTGTAGGCATCGCCCACATTGATGATAACGCCGATGTCCTTGGGGATGCCGTTGCGGACATCATCAAAGTTGATGAACTCCACATCAAAAAAAGGCATACCGCTCAGACATTCGAGAACGCCCTCGGCGGAGTAGGTCTCGCGGTGGTAAATGGAATGATGCACCTGATTGCTCATCCACTTGCGCAGGCCGCCCCAGCAGTTGAGGATGGCCACTTTGAACGGTGCCACATAGGACTTTGTGCCCTGCATGTTTCGTGGATCTGGCGGAACTCGCCTGACCACATTCTGGATTTCGTCAATAAAGCCGGGCCAGTTGCTGGCAAGCTTGAGGTAGCCGCCGTAGCCGATGCGGTCCAGCGGGCTGCGCAAAATCGCGCGGCGGCCTTTCATCCAGTTGGTGCGGGCCTCGCCGATGGGATCGCCGCCCTCGGTGAACACATCGGGGAAGAAGTAGGGCAGCAGACGGCCCTCGGTGTACTTGACGCCCTTGATGTCGGAGATCATGCGCAGCGTAACGCCGCTGCCGACGGAGCCGACCACGGCGTCCAGCCCGATCGAGGCAAAATACTTGCCGTAGGCTCGGTGCCGATCCAGTGATCGCCGAGGAACATCATCGCCTTCCTTTGCCGTAGGAGTGGACGATGTCCACCATCTCTTTGGCAAGAGCGCAGACTTCCTGCTGCTGGAACTCGATGAAGTCGCGGAACTCCTTGCTGGGCACGCGGAACATCGTGTTGTGGTAGCCCTGATCCACAATGAACTCGGGCGGAACTTGTACCCTGCCCACTTTTCAAATTTTTCCAGAATGTAGGGACTGACGCTGGCGCTGTAGCCGAACCATTCGACGAATTTTCGCGCTTCTGGTCGTCAAAGGTCAGCGTGAACTGGTGAAAGAAGGTCGTGAACCGCACCACATCAATGTGGGGGTTGGCCTCGCACCAGCGGCGCAGCTTTTCTTTTATAGGCCTGCGTCTTGGGCTGGCGCACATCGTAGGTCAGCTGGTGCGGCGTGTCCTTCCAGTCGTTCGTCAGGAAGTTGTACATGTGTACGGGGTCCCAGATCAGGAACGCCAGAAAGCTGACGGTGTACTCGTGATGGGGACGGTTTCGATCTCAACCTCACCTGTCGGCCTCGTCGAAGAGCCATTTGTCGGTGGGTACGACCTCACCCGTCGTGCGGTCAATGACCTCCCACCAGCGCTTGGGGTCGTCCAGCGTGTTGACCTTTGAGCTGCTGGGTGTGGAAGCCGTCCATCAAATGGATGCGCAGCGTGGTGCTGCGGGCGGTGTGCCGGTCGCTGATGAGGTACTCCTGCTGGATCTGTCTGGGTTTGTCTCGGCCCAGGCGTTATCCTTTGCGGGTGGTGTAATAGGTGGCGTATTTCTTGGCGGGGTCCGTCAAAATTCCTGCGGCATTTCGGTGCCGTCGCAGTCACGCAGGGCGTCGGCCCCAACAATTTTTCAGCCGCAGGGTCTCCTCCACAACATCGGCATCAGTGGGCAATGTTAATCTTCCGGTCTGCTCCATTTCCCCCGTTTTCCCTTCCTCTCACAAGGGTGCCTCTACAGCACCCTGTCTTTCTTGACGGTATCATCATACCCTGTTTTTAGGACAAAAACAGATACTTTTTGAGCAGTATTTTAGAAATCTTGCTATTTTTGCGCTGCTTTTTTTAGTCTTTTTTGTGGCGGTGCCCGAAAAGTTGCACAAAATATCGATGCATTCTTTTTGTACGGTTTGACAAAATTCGCTTTTATGTCATAATTTTGTAATTTTTTGTAAAATCGTCCCACAAATCTGCACTTATGTTACGTGTCGCGCCTTGTCAATCGACGTAGGAATGAGTATAATAAGGGCAAAAACGATATACGTCTTTAGAATAAGAGAAATCTTGCACTCGACTTTAGATAAATTGTGGCTTAAGCACTAAAACTTTGCAAAATTCAGAAAAGGTGCCCGGCAGTGAATACACGGTACGATCTGAACATGGAGGTCCCCCGCGGGAGGCGGTGCGCCTTTTGCAACATCAGCAAAAGCCGCTTCGGCGGCGACTGGCGCAGCGTGCACACACCCACGCCTGCACCGAGATGTTCTACACCGTCAGCGGCCGCGGGCAGTTCAACATCGAGGGGCAAGCTGTTCGATGTAACCGGACGACCTCATCATCGTCAACCCCCCGCGTGCAGCATACCGAGCTGAGCTACCAGACCTACCCGCTGGGTACATCGTGCTGGGCATCGACGGCGCGGAGTTCCTTTAATGAGAAGGACCTGGGCTACCGATGCTCTCCTGCGGCATGCCGATGCGGGAACTGCTGTTTTGATGCGGATGCTTCTGCGGGAGATCGACAGCCGCGCCGACGGCTGCGAGATGGTCTGCCAGGACATTCTGGAAGTGCTGCTGGTCAAGATCGTGCGGAGGCCGCCGTGTCGATGCGCATCGTGCAGCGCCGCCGTCAAAAGCAAGGAGGTGTGCCGCCGCCAAACGGTACATTGACGAAAACTTCAGTGAGAACATCACGCTGGACAAGCTGGCCGAGACCCACGTAAACAAATACTACCTTTCCCACTTCAGCGGGAGTACAACACCCGCCCATCAATTACCTGCTCAACCGCCGCATTACCGAAAAGCAAAGGGCCCTGCTGACCAGCACCGACTTTAGTCTGATCTCAGATCAGCGAGCAGATGGGTTTCAGCTCGCCTGCCTACTTTTTCCCAAAGTTTTCGCCGCTTTTACCGGCCAAAGCCCGCTGGAATACCGCCGCAAAAACCAGCCTGGAAAAAGTAAACCCCAAACCTTATAAAAGCAAAACACCGCCGCAGCGGGTAGGGGGGGAGAACCTTCGGTCGCTAATGATTGCAAAAGGCAAGGGCTGCCAACTCCGGCCTTCCTCGAGCCGCCCCTATACTAATGTCTCTTCCTCCAGCCCTTCAGTCTACTGGTCACAGAGAGAAAAAACTGCCCACGCGGGAAATTCTCCGTGTGGGCGGTTTGCTTTATAAAATCACTCGATGACCCAGCAGCAGGCTCTATCTTAAACTTGCCCTGGGGGATGACGCTGTGCAGGCCGTTTTTGTCAAAACGGAAGCTCTCGCCAACGTTCAGCTGTAGTCCCTGCCCTCGTAACCGATGATGGCCTTGCCCTCCAGGGCGGTCAGGATAGCGTTGCCGGGGGCGCGGTGCGGGGTCAGGCCGGTGCCCTCGTCAAAGGCCATCAGCACAAACTTCATGTTGTCAGCATGCACGATGTCCAGATTTGGCGACGCTGCCTTCCTCGTAGGAGATCAGGTCTTTCAGGGCGGTGGGCTGGCCCGCTTTGATGATGTTGTTCATGGTAAATTGCTCCTTTTTTAAAATGATTTCGGTGTAGATCATGCCGGCGCCGTCGCTGTCGGCCAGGGTGCCGCACAGCGTTTTGGAGGGCAGTACCAGCAGTTCACCGGGGCAAGGGTACGTGGCGGGCCTCCGCGCCCAGCACAAAGCATCCGCTGCCCTCAGCCCCCAGGTACAGGGGGTGGTACAATCATAGGGGTGATGGAGGTGCCGGCGCCCATTGAAAACCAGGTCACAGGCACTTCCGCACCCAGGCGGGCCGGGCGTGAGATGGTCGCGGCCTCCCGGATGGGACGCATTTGCGCGATGGTAAAGGGGTGTTGTTCATACAGCGTCTCCTCGCAGGGCCGCGGATAATGCCGCGGATCGAGCGGCCCTCATACTTCAACTCATCCACGATCACCTGCACATCGAACGAGTAGGAGATGTTCTCCTCGTTCTGAATATCAGCAGCCGGGCTTCGTCTGCCACTCATAGCATTGGTCGGATAGCGGGTATTTATGATGGCGCTGATCCTTTCTTCGCGGGTCAGGCGCTTTATCCAAAACAATACGTAAC
>VOFG01002271.1_pt1 | contig 17938 bp, 32 predicted proteins | sample 5384171 | NCBI WGS metagenome assembly VOFG01 (sample SAMN12384726, study PRJNA508395) | human gut metagenome | isolation source: healthy gut F | host: Homo sapiens
GATGTAAACTATTACGATTTTGTATTAAATGAAGAAGAACATTACCAATTTTAACAAAAGAGGAAAACAGTATGTATACAGTCATTGAAGGCGTATAACCAGCAGCAGCAGATTCCAGACCGCATCCACAGACAGCAGAATCAATACAAAAACAGAAAAGAGCCATGGCTATGATCTACAGTGAGGGAAGCCGTGTAAGGCAGCAGGCACCTTACCAACATTGTAAAGGCAGCTCCGGTCAAATGGGACCAGAAGATTGTAAAAGAATTTGAGTACGCCCAGGCCGTTGTCATCAACGCAGGTATCGCAAAGCGTGCACCGGCGCTGAGGGTATGGGCTACTGCGCAGAGACCGCCCAGGCAGCTTCCGCAGCACTGAACGTTGGAGAGCGCAGTCCTGGTGGCATCCACCGGTGTCTTGGCATGCAGCTTCCGATGGATAAGTTAAAGGCAGGCATCGCAGCTATGGCTCCGGAGCTTTCCGGCACCACCGAGATGGGTACGGGAGGCAGCCAAGTCGATATGACCACCGATACCAAAAAGAAAGAGGTGGCTGTTCAGTTTGAAATTGGCGGCAAGACCGTAACGGTAGGCGGCATGTGCAGGGGCTCCGCATGATTCATCCGAATATGTGCACCATGCTTTCCTTTTGTTACTACGGATATTGCTATCTCCAAGGAGCTTCTCCAGGAGGCCTGAGCGCAGATGTCAAAGATAACCCCAACATGATCTCCGTGGGCGGCGATGCTTTAACCAACGATACCTGCCTGCTTCTGGCAAACGGTATGGCTACAGCGGAGATCACCGAGAAGAATGCGGATTACGAGGAGTTCTGCAAGGCATTAAACTATGTCAATGAGACTCTGGCCAAGAAGATGGCAGGAGACGGCGAGGGCTGTACCGCCCTGTTTGAGGTGAAGGTTATTGGTGCGGAGAGCAAGGAGCAGGCTGTGACTCTTTCCAAGTCCATCATCACCTCCAGCCTGACCAAGGCAGCCATCTTCGGACATGACGCAAACTGGGGCCGTATCCTCTGCGCAATGGGATATTCCGGAGCACAGTTTGACCCGGAGAAGGTAGATCTGTTCTTTGAGAGCGCAGCAGGCAGCATGCAGATCATCAAGGATGGCGTGGCACTGGATTACAGCGAGGAGCAGGCAACGAAGATCCTCCTCCGAGCCGGAGGTAACCGCCATTGCCGATGTGAAGATGGGCAATGCATCCGTAACCGCATGGGGCTGCGATCTGACCTTTGATTATGTAAAGATCAACGCAGATTATCGTTCTTAATTACTGGAGATTCCAGCAGACAGGAGCAAAAATATACAGGGAAAAGGTACGGACTGCGTCTGATTTTGCACAGGCCAGGGAGAGGAAGAGACGATTATGAAAAGTTCGAGATTACTGAGTTACAAAAAGCAGAGGTCCCTCATTGAGGCGCTGCCCTTTTTATATCCAGCGTTTCAACCGCAGATCATCGTTGTAAAAATACGGCGGCAGCGCCATGGTGGATGAGCAGTTAAAAGCATCAGGTTATCAGGATGTGGTACTGTTAAAGCTGGTTGGATTCAAACCGATCATCGTTCATGGCGGCGGCAAGGAAATCAGCCGCTGGGTCAACAAGTAGGCATGGGCCGCACTTCGTAAACGATCTGCGTGTCACCGATGAGCCGACCATGGAGATTGCCGAGATGGTACTGAACAAGGTCAACAAGAGCCTGGTACAGCTGGTAAAACGAGCTGGGTGTCAAGGCGGTTGGCATCAGCGGCAAGGACGGCATGCTGCTTCGCTGAGAAGAAGCTCTCCAAGGGCGAGGATATCGGCTTTGTAGGCGAGATCCCAAGGTAGACCCAGCAGATCATCTACGATCTGTTAGAGAAGGATTTCCTTCGATCATTTGCCCGATTGGATCTGATGAGCATTACGCAAGCTACAACATCAACGCAGACGATGCGGCCTGTGCCATTGCCCGTGCCGTAAACGCAGAGAAGCTGGCATTCCTGACGGATGTTGAGGGCGTGTACCGTGACTTTGAGGATAAGAGTTCCTTGATTTCCGAGATGACGGTCAAAGAGGCACAGGATTTTGTAAACAGCGGAAGCCTGGGCGGCGGCATGCTGCCGAAGCTGCAGAACTGCATCGACGCCATCGAGAATGGCGTATCCCGTGTACATATTCTGGATGGACGTATCGCACTGCCTGCTTCTGGAGATCTTTACCAACCGTGGTATCGGTACCGCAATCTACAAAGATGGAGACACGCGGTACTTCCATGAGGAGAATAAGTAAAGGGCGAAGGAATCTGGCAGACGGGATCAGAAAGAACTGCGGAAGCCTTCCGGGAGAAAGAAAATGCCCGATGAGAGGTAATTGACCGCAGGAGTGAGAAACGAGGGGAAACAAATGGAAAAACAGCAGTACATTGACCGTGCAGAGCACACATTATATAAAGTTTACAACCGCTTCCCGGTGGTTTTTGACCACGGCGAGGGCGTAAAGCTGTATGACACAGACGGGCAGGAATACCTGGATTTTGGCGCAGGCATCGCTGTTATGGGACTGGGCTATAGCTGTGACGAAGTGAAAACGCAGTCAAAGAGCAGGTGGAGAAGCTTCCGCACATCTCCAACCTGTTTACAATGAGCCGGCCATCAATGCCGGTGAGAAGCTTCTGGCAGTGTCCCAGATGGATAAGGTATTTTTACCAACAGTGGTACCGAGGCCATTGAGGGCGCATTAAAAATCGCGAAGCGCTATGTTTACAATAAAGGCATGGCACCGGATTACGAGATCATTGCCATGAAGCATTCCTTCCACGGAAGAAGCCTGGGAGCCCTTTCCGTAACCGGAAATGACCACTACCAGGGAGCCGTTCGCTCCGCTCATCCCAAATATCAAATTTGCGGAGTTCAACAATCTGGACAGCGTGAAAGCTCTGTTTCTGACAAGACCTGCGCGGTCATCATGGAAGACCATTCAGGGTGAGGGCGGCATCTATCCGGCCACCGAGGAGTTTATCAAAAGGCGTGCGTGCTCTCTGCGATGAGCACGATGCCCTTCTGATGTTAGATGAGATCCAGTGCGGCATGGGCCGCAGCGGCGAGATGTTTGCATGGCAGGGCTACGGCGTAAAGCCGGATGTCATGACCAGCGCGAAAGCCCTGGGCAACGGCGTGCCGATTGGTGTGTTCCTGGCCTGCGGCAAGGCAGCCACCGCTATGGTGCCGGGTGACCACGGAACTACCTACGGCGGAAACCCGTTAGTATGCGCGGCAGCCAACGCAGTTCTGGATGTGTTCAAAAGAAAGATATTGTCAGCCACGTCAAAGAGGTTGGCGCTTATCTGTATGAGAAACTGGACGAGCTGGTGGCAGAGTATGATGTGTCATTGCCCACCGCGGTAAAGGTCTGATCCAGGGCCTGGAGTTCAATTCCGCAGTTGGCCCGGTTGTCACCAACGCCCTGTTAGAGCAGCATCTGGTACTCATCAGCGCCGGTGCCAACATCATCCGTTTTGTACCGCCGCTTGTGATCGAGAAGGCAGATGTGGATGAGATGATCGTGAGACTGAAGGCAGCGATTGAGGCTGTGAAATAAAAAAATCCATAGAAACATGTAAAAGCAGAACCAGTGATTTTGAAACGGTACAGGCGCTCCGGTCTCAAAATCACTGGTTTTTTTGTGAAGAAAAATCCTGTCTGTATGCAGCAACAATTTCAAACGGAAGACGGCAGAGGGCTTTATTGCTGTAAATTGACAGGGTGGGCGTATGGCATATATAATCGAGGCAGAAAATTGTGTCACGGTGTCCGGATAACGGCTGTGACAGGATGAAGCGAAGGAGGAGACTATTTTGAAGATTGCAGCATTTGAAGTGCGGCCGGATGAGAAAACATCATTTGCCCGCTGGGCGAAGGTGTATCATGCAGACGTGACAGAATACAGTGAGGTTCCGTCTCTGAGAATGCGAGTTTGGCGGCCGGATGCGTGGGGTTACGTTTCTTGGCCAGGGAAGATCAACCGGGAACTTTTGGCAGAATACAAAAAACTTGGAGTGAAGTGTGTGTCTACCCGCACCATCGGCAGCGACCATATTGATCTCGAAGCTGCAAAAGAACTTGGCATCCTGGTCTGCAATGCAAATTATGCGCCGGATAGCGTGGCAGATTTTACCATCATGATGATGCTGATGTGCCTGCGCCAGTATAAACAGGCTTTTTGGCGCGGCTATGTCAATGATTTTTTCCCTGGCAGGACTGGAAGGAAGAAATTTAAGTGCCATGACGGTTGGTGTTATGGGAACCGGACGTATCGGACAGCGGGTAATCCGTGATTTAACAGGATTTGGCTGCCGTATTCTGGCGTATGATGTTTATCAGAACGCAGAGGTGGCGAAGCTGGCAGAGTATGTGGATTTGGATACGCTGTACAAAGAGAGTGATATCATCACCCTTCATATGCCGCTGCTTCCGTCTACTCATCACATGATCAACCAGGAAAGCATCGCGAAGATGAAAAAAGGCGTAATTTTGGTAAACTGTGCCCGCGGCGGCCTGACGGATACCGAAGCTCTGATCGATGGCATTGAGTCCATGCAGATTGGCGCTCTGGGCATGGATACCGCGGAGGGTGAGGAAGGCATCATCCACTGCGACCGCAGAAGCGACATCATCGCAAACCGCAACTGGTTCTATCTCCATCAGTTCCGCAATGTCATCATGACCCAGCATATGGCGTTCTACACCGAGCAGGCGGTAGATAGCATGGTGCAGTGCGGTATTGAGGGAATCGTGAAAATGGCAGAAGAGGGAACCTATTCTACGATGCTGTAACAGCAATTTAAAGGAATAGCTAAAAAGGTCCGAAGTCGGTCTCATTCATTTCCGGACCTTATTCGGTTTCGTCCCTATATTTTTATTTTCTCAGTGAGTGCAGCTGCAGCCTCTTTCTGAATCTCATCAGAGAGAATGGAGGTGCAGTGCGGGCAGCGGGTTGCTGCGATGGCAATCTTGGTCTTGCAGTACGGGCACTCTTTCTCGGTAGGCTCTGCAGGTGGTGCCGGTTTCTTGTACAGCTTGTTTAACTGGCGGATGACAAGGAACACAACAAATGCCATGATCAGAAAATTGATCAGCTGGGTAACAAACAGGCCGTAAGCAACAACGGAAGTCTGCTCTTTTGCGGCCTCAAGGGTTGCGTAGTGTTCGCCGTTTAAGGCAAGGAACATGTTGCTGAAGTCAATCTTTCCGGTGATCAGGCTTAATGCCGGCATGACAACATTTTCAACCAGAGGTGATCAGTCCGTTGAACGCGCCGCCGATGATTACAGCGACTGCCATGTCGATCATGTTGCCTTTCAACGCGAACGCTTTGAATTCTTCCAGGATCTTTTCATTAGATAGTCCCCCTTATGTAATTGATAAAATAAGTATAGGAGTCGTGACGGAAAATGTCAAGATTGGGGAGCATAGCCCTATATATGCTTGACTAGGATATGAAAAAGAATATTACAATAAAAAATAATGCTGTCGATGTGATGGCATGAAACTTGCTGAAAAGAAAATTCTGAAAAGGATGGTAGTTAGAAAAAAGGGAGATACGAAACGTGAAACAAACACAGATTTATTTGAGAAAGCTCCGGTGCCTAAAGCTGTGGCAACGATGGCAGTTCCAACCATGATTTCCATGCTTGTGGTGGTCATTTATAACATGGCAGATACCTTTTTTATCGGCCAGACAAAGGATCCACTGCAGGTAGCCGCAGTTTCCCCGGCAACACCGGTGTTTATGATTTTTGGCGGCGCTGGGCCATTTGTTTGAATTGGCGGAAGTTCAGCCATTTCAAGAGCACTGGGAGAACGAAAGAAAGACCGTGCCTGGCATATCAGTTCCTTCTGCTGTTATGGAGCACTGGGGCTCGGAATGATCGTAGCAATACTTTCCGTGCTTGGCATGGAGCAGATTCTTCATCTGATTGGTGCCAGTGAGAATACCATTGATTTGCAAGGCAGTATCGACAATCATTGCGGTTGGCGCGCCGACCATCATGTTTTCAACCGCCTTTGCGAATATTCTTCGTGGAGAGGGCGCATCATGGGAATCTATGATCGAAAACCTGCTGGGAACCGTTGTAAACATCGTTCTGGATCCGGTTATGATTCTGGGGCTTGGCTGGGGCGTGTCCGGAGCGGCGCTTGCCACCATCATCGGAAATATCGCAGCATGCCTGTTTTACATTTCTTACTATGTGCGTGGAAAATCCATGCTGTCCATTCATTTGAAAGATTTCAAGATAGAGACGGAATCGCGGCAGCGGCGGCATCAATCGGCATTCCGGCTTCCCTGAATAACATTCTGATGAGCTTTGCGAACATCATTCTGAATCAGGCGCTGGTGGGCTACGGAGATACGCCGGTTGCAGCCATGGGTGTGGCGCTGAAATCCCAATATGCTGGTGGTTTTGCTGCAGATTGACTTTGTGTGGGAATCCAGCCGCTGATCGGTTACAATTACGGCTCGGAAATAAGAAACGCCTGATGCAGGTATTCAAATTTACCGGGTGGTATCGGTCATGATGGGAATGTTTCTGACCCTGTTTATGATCATTGCCAGAAAGACCATGATCCAGGTTTTCATTGATGATGCAGAGAGGTCGTGGCGTACGGCATTCGAATGGTCGTTGCGCTGCAGCTTTCCGCACCGTTTATCGGAATCCTGTTTTTTGTGCATCAATACGATTCAGGCATGGGGAAGGCCCTTCCTTCCCTGATCCTTACAGTCTGCCGTCAGGGACTGATTTTTCATTCCACTGATCTTTCTCTTAAATTCCATGTTCGGCCTGGATGGCGTGATTTATGCCCAGCCGACAGCGGACTATCTGTCAATCCTGGTAGGTATCCTGATTTGTGTGCATTTGTGGAACATCGGGAACGGTTTCTATGGAACATCGGGAACGTACAATTGCTGTTTATTCCTTATAACAAGAATTGCTTATAGATACAACAAATATCTATAAGACCTCTTATAGTATAGATGGACAGCAGTATTTTGCTGGCTGGATTTCAGATTACAGTTTATGCGCTGTACCAATTGCTCAGATCATATCCAGGAAGGTGCTGACTACTTTCGGCATATACCGGCTGCGCTTTGTAAAAAATTCACTTCCCGGAACGCGTCCTGATGGTTCAGCTTATAGTACACCAGGTGCTCCTCATCCGGCACATGGCGGATCAGGGTGTCGGAACTGAAGGAGATGCCCATGCCCTGGCGGGACAGGTTGTAAGCGGTGATCTGCTGGTCCAGCCCAGTCGCACCTTTGGAAGAAAAAATCGGCATTGTGGAAGATCCGGTCAGCGTTCGGGTATCGTTTCCGCCTTTTAACAGCAGAAAGCTTTCATTCTGGAAGTGTTCCAGGAGACCGGGGAATGCGGGAGTGTAGGTGCCGTTCTTCCCGGATGTCGGTGGCCGTCAGTGCGTAGTTTTTCATGGTTTCATTCACCGCAAAGCGGGCTGGAACCGTGAGCAGCAGGTGCTCTTCACAGAAGAAGTGCTTGTTATAGACGGAACTGTCCATACTTCGGTTATCGATCAGAAGATCCAGGGAACCGGAAAACAGCCGTTCAGTCAGTTCCGCGGTGGTGGCCTCCATCAGATTCAGGTGCACCTGGGGATACTGTTCGTTAAAGCGGGAAATCAGCGGCGGCAGGACATAAGAGGTAAAGAGGTTCGTGCCGCCAATGGAGAGGGAGACGCTTTTAACTCCCGCATATCGTTGATGTAATTCTGAAATCCGTTCTCTACATCCATAATGATCTCAATGGAGCGGATGTATTCTTTTCCAAGATCAGTCAGCTGAATGGGATTGGAGCTGCGGTCAAAGATGGGAAGCCAATCTGGGCTTCTTCTTTTTTACCGCGGCGCTTAAGGACGGCTGGCTGATAAACAGATTGCGGGCGGCTTTGGAAAAGCTCATTTCTTTGTAAACCTCATAAACATAGCGCATTCCCTGAAACATAGCATCCTCCTGATATAGACAATAATCTATAAAATGTATGATTTTATAAGTATTTGAAAATAGTGTAGTGCCAAATTATACTAAAGTCAAGAAGAAACGATGTTCCTCTTCGGCAATGCGGCTGCTGAGACAGCCGACCGATGTGTCAGGCTGATGAGGGAGAGGCATTAGTGGCAGGGACATATTCACAGATACAGGGAGGACAACGAAGATGAAGGAAGATGGAAAAAGTATCGTCTGGAGCACGATTCCATTGGAGAAAAAGAGGTGCCGGAGGATGCCTATTACGGTGTGCAGACCCTTCGCGCTTATGAGAACTTTAATATTACCGGACTGAAAAATGCATCCAGAGCTGATCAACAGTGTGGCGCAGATCAAGAAGGCGGCAGCCATCACCAACTTTGAGGTGGGAGAACTGGATAAGAGAAGAGCATCTGCCATCACCCAGGCCTGTGACGAGATCATAGCCGGAAAGCTGCATGACCAGTTTATCGTAGACCCAATCCAGGGCGGTGCGGGAACTTCCTTAAATATGAACGCCAACGAGGTGATCGCCAACCGGGCCATTGAGATTCTGGGTGGAAAGAAAGGCGATTACAAGCTGGTCAATCCAAATGACCATGTAAACTTTGGCCAGTCCACCAACGATGTATTTCCGTCCTGCGGCAAGATGGCGGCACTCAAGCTTCTCGGCAATGCCCAGGAGCAGTTAAAACGCCTGGAAGAGGCGCTGATGGCAAAAGCAAAAGAATTTGATTCCGTCATCAAAATGGGGCGCACCCAGCTGCAGGACGCGGTGCCGATCCGTCTTGGCCAGGAATTTCACGCGTATGCATCGGCCATCCGCCGGGATATCCGCCGCTTTGATAATGCAAAGGAAGAAATCCGATGCCTGAATCTGGGCGGAACTGCCATTGGTACTGGATTAAATGCAGATGTGCAGTATTTCCACCGGGTCGTAAAAAAAATATGTCCACGCTGACCGGTGAGGAGCTGGTGCAGTCCTACGACATGATCGATGCAACCCAGAACCTGGACAGCTATGCGGCGGTATCCGGCATTGTGAAAAAATTGTGCTGTGAACCTGTCCAAGATGTCCAATGACCTGCGCCTGATGTCTTCCGGACCGAGAACCGGTTTTGGTGAGATCAATCTCCCGGCAAGACAGAATGGTTCTTCCATTATGCCTGGTAAGGTCAATCCGGTCATCCCGGAGGTGGTAAACCAGGTTGCGTTTAACATCATCGGAAATGATGTGACCATTACCATGGCGGCCGAGGCCGACAGCTGGAACTGAACGCGTTTGAGCCGATCATTTTTTTATAATCTGTTCGAGTCCATTGAGACGCTGACCTACGCGGTAAAAAACTCTGGTAGATAACTGTATCACCGGAATCACCGCGAATAAAGAGCACTGCCGCAAGCAGGTGGAGAACAGCATCGGTGTCATCACCGCCATCTGCCCGTATGTTGGTTATGAGACCGCGGCCAACATCGCGAAAGAAGCGCTCCGCACCGGACGTCAGGTGCGGGATCTGATTCTGGAAAAGGGACTTATGGATCAGGAACAGCTAAACACCGTCTTGAATGCGTATACCATGACCGAACCGGGAATTCTCGGAAAAGATCCGATGGAGCAGCTGCGCGGCTAAGAAAAAAAAAATACAGGAATGCCATTCAGGTATCAATCAGGAACGCCAGTCCATCCCCCCAGGACTGGCGTTCTTTGTTTTGGTATGGTATAATCGTGAAATAATATTTTGAATAGTGGGAGGATTCTCTGATGATAGAAAAAGAATTGATGGGCCTCTGGCTGAATACGCTGGCTTCCGGGATCCGGTTCCGGGCGGCGGCGGAGCATCGGCCATTGGAGGTGCCCTGGCAGCGGCTCTGGGACAGATGGTTGCAAATTTAACCGTCGGAAAGAAAAATATGCGGATGTAGAGGATAGGATGCAGGAACTGCTTGTGAAACTGCAGGCAATGCAGGAGGAGTTTCTTAATCTGGCAGATCAGGACGCGAAAGTCTTTGCGCCTCTGGCGGCAGCTTATAGTCTTCCTGCATCTACAGAGGAAGAAAAGCAGGAAAAGGCGCGCATCATGGAAGAAAATCTTCTGGCAGCAAGCCTGGTTCCGCTTCACATGATGGAAAAGGCAGCAGAAACTCTGGAACTTCTGGAAGTTCTTGGTGAGAAGGGAAGCCGCATGGCTGTATCGGATGTAGGCGTTGCTGTGCAGTTTGCCCGTACCGGCATTGACTGGCGCGGTCATGAATGTGTATATCAACACCAAGTCCATGAAGAACCGGGAAAAAGGCAGAAGAACTGAACGCAAAGGCCGGAGTGCTGATAGAAAACGGAACAAAGAAGGCAGATGAAATTTACGCGAAGGTGCTGGAGCAGCTTGTCTGATAAAAAAAAGGAGGAAGTCCATGAGAGTATTAAAAAGGCGCAGAGGTTTCTGCAAAGATCAAAGAAGAAGTGCAGGCAGCACTTGAAAATGCAATGGTGCGCCTCCAAAGCTGGCCATCATCCGTGTGGGTGAGAATCCGGACGATATGTCCTATGAGCGCGGAGCTACCAAAAGATGGAGAATTTGGTCTGCGTGTGCAGTCCTATGTGTATCCGGCGGATATCACCGATGCGGATTTCAAGGCAGAGTTCACAAAGATCAATGAGGATCCGGATGTAACCGGAATCCTGATGCTGCGTCCGCTGCCGAAGCAGATCTGCGAGAAAGATATTGAGGGTATGATCGATCCGGAAAAAAAAAAAAGGATCTGGACGGCATCTCTCCGGTCAACATCGCAAAGGTCTTCGCCGGAGATGACAGTGGATTTGCTCCGTGTACGGCGGAGGCGGTTGTTGAAGTGCTGAAAGCAGCAGAAATTCCGATGACCGGAAAGCGCGTGACCATTGTAGGACGCAGCATGGTAGTCGGAAAACCGCTTTCCATGTTAATGGTGAAGGAAAACGCAACGGTCACCATCTGTCATACGAAAACCAAAGATCTGGCAGGAACCTGCCGCAACGCGGAAATCCTGGTGGCAGCGGCTGGCCGGGCAAAGATGCTGAACGGTGACTATGTGGGTCAGGACGCTGTGGTGATCGATGTTGGCATCAATGTGGATGAAAACGGAAAACTCTGCGGAGATGTGGATTACGATACCATTCAGGAGAAAGCCCAGGCGGCAACTCCGGTTCCAGGCGGCGTCGGTGCTGTGACGACGGCGGTGCTGGCGAAGCATCTGGTGCGGGCTGCAGGGTGTAGAAGGAAACTAGACCGGATATCAGTCTGAGAGAAAATTTACGGATGACAGATTGCGGCTGTCGAACGCAGGGATTAGAGTGCAGGTAACATAGACTGCGGGCAGAAAATACGAAAACAAACAGAAAGGGGATATTTATATGGCAAAAGTATTATTGATCAATGGAAGCTGCAATGAGCATGGCTGTACCTTCACAGCGTTAAGTGAGGCGGCAAAGGCATTAAACGAGGAGGGCGTGGAGACCGAGATCATCCAGCTTGGAAAAGAACCGATTCGTGACTGCATTGGCTGCGGAGCCTGTGGTAAGCTGGGGCGCTGCGTTTTCGATGAGGATCAGGTCAATCTTGTAGCAGTGAAGGCGAAGGAGTGCAGATGGCTTCATTTTCGGAAGCCCGGTTTACTATGCGCATCCGAGCGGACGCGTGCTTTCTTTCCTGGACCGCCTGTTTTATTCTGCAGGCAGTGCGTTTGCCTATAAGCCAGGCGCTGCCGTACTTTCCGCTAGACGTGGCGGAACCACGGCTTTTTTTGATGTGCTGAACAAGTACTTTGGCATCAGCAACATGATGACGGTTGGTTCCCAGTACTGGAATATGGTGCATGGCAATAAGCCGGAGGAGGTGCTTCAGGATCTGAGGGCCTGCAGACCATGCGTACTCTGGGCCGGAATATGGCATGGATGATCAAATGCATTGAGGCCGGAAAGGCAGCAGGCATTACCCGCCGACCGGACGGGAAGAGGGGCCAGAAACGAATTTCATCCGTTAGACAAAAAAGTACCTGATCTGGAAGAATGCCAGGTCAGGCATGAAAAGCATGTGTCAGAATCATAGAACAGGGAGGCTCGACGATATGGAAATCAGAAAATCACGGATGGCAGATCTGCCGGAAATCCTAAAGCTTTTTACGAGGAAGCAAGGGCCTTCATGCAGGAGACTGGAAACGGGACTCAATGGGGGACATCTTATCCGCCGGTGGAGCAGGTGGAGACTGATATCCGGAAGAAAAAGCTATGTCTGCGAGGAAGATGGCAGATTGGCCGGAGTGTTCTATTTTTCAGAGGACCGGATCCGGACTATGCAGAGATTTATGAAGGAAGCTGGATGGGATCCGGGGATTATGATGTCATGCACCGGGTGGCAGCGCCGGGGGCGCGTAAAGGGGCGCCGGTTCTTTCTGCATCCGCTGGTGCGCGGAGCACAGCCGGGGATTTGCGGATCGATACCCACCGGAATAATCTTCCCATGCAGCATGTGCTGGAAAAGAACGGATTTACCAGATGTGGCATCATTTATCTGGCCAATGGAGAGGAACGGCTGGCCTTTTGAGTTTCTGCCGAAAGACATCTGAACAGTTTTTTACTTCTGGTTTCCAGCGTGGGTACGGGATTTGTGGTGTTTGCTGTATGAGGTTGGAAAAAGAAATGAAAAATTGTGCATATTCTTGCCGGAAACGGTAGCTTTCTGGGGATAAACATGCTAAGATGGAAGCACGGCATTTTGAAAATTTTGTTTTTCGCGGGCTGGAAACAGTAGCAGACAAAAAAGAGATACCGGAGAGGAGGAAACAATTATGAGCAGAGTCATTACGATAAGCCGTGAGTTTGGAAGCGGTGGCCGTGAAGTGATTCCGCCTGGCAGAAAAGCTTGGTATCCCGTTTTACGATAAGGAAATCATTTCCATGGCAGCGGAGGATACGAACATTTCGAAGATGTATTTCACAACCATGATGAGGTGATTGGAAACAAGGAACGGATCGACCATGATTATGTGTCTGTGAATCCGTTTTTCTCCATTATATGAAGTTCCGTATCGGATCAGGTGTTTATGGCCCAGTCCCAGATCATTAAAAAGCTGGCCCAGGAAGGTCCGTGCGTCATCATCGGACGTTGTTCCGACATTCTGGTAGAGGATGGGTTTCATGTGTTCATCTGCGCGGGCATGAAGAAGCGCGTAGAACGTATGCTGGCCTTAGAGCCGCAGGAAACCGTCAGAAAGATGGAAAGCCGCATGCGCCAGATTGACCAGAAGCGCCGTGACTATTACCAGTATTACAGCGGAAATGAGTGGGGCAACCCGAGAAACTACCACTTAAGTTTGAACAGCGGAAAACTTGGGGTAGAAAAGTGTGTAGATGTGATCCTGAGAGTTTAAAACTGTATGAGCAGTAATCAGGATTTCAGAGAATATCATAAAACGGATTCAAAGAAGAATCAGACATCTGCGGTCAGCATGACAGAAGGATCCTTATGGAAGAATATCTTTCTGTTCAGCTGTCCGCTGATTTTTTCCCAGCCGCTGGAGGTCATGTTCAATTTAAGCGATGTGGCTGTAGTAGGCCGTTTCGCGGACTACCGCGCGCTGGGATCGGTGGGTTCCACAAGTCTTCTGGTGACGCTGTTTACCGGATTTCTCATTGGCATGGGTGCGGGCGTGAATGTCCGCGTGGCTCATGGACTGGGAGCCGGAAACCAGAAAGAGACGGAGGATACCATCCATTCTTCTTTCCTAATCTGTCTTGTGACCGGACTCATCATCTGCGGGGGCGGACTGACCAGCCCAGGGCATTCCTGGCGCTTCTACACATGAAGGATGAGCTGATGAATGGCGCAGTCAATTATCTGCGGATTTATTCCTTGGGTATGCCGGCGCTGGGACTTTACAATTTCGGCAATGGCGTTATGAGCGCCAGAGGCGACACCAAACGTCCGCTGGTGTATCTGTTTATAGCAGGAGTGCTGAATGTGATCATGAACCTGATCTTTGTCATCGGGTTTCATATGGCGGCAGAAGGTGTGGCCATTGCCAGTGTCATGGCGCAGTACACATCGGCAGGCCTGGTTTTACATCATCTATGGAAACGGAGAGATGTCTGCCGACTGCAGCTTCGCAAGGTGCGTTTTCATAAGGCAGCGGACAGGCGGTGTTAATGCTGGGAATTCCGGGCGGACTGCAGCAGGCAATTTTCGCGATTGCCAACCTGTTTGTGCAGGCGGAGTCAACTCCTTTGACGCAGTCACGGTTTCCGGAAACGCGGCGGCCGCCAATACCGATCCGCTGGTCTACAATTCCATGTACGCATTCTATACAGCCTGCGCAAGCTTCATGAGCCGCAATCTGGGTGCCGGAAAGAAAGACCGGGTGCTGAAAAGCTATTTCATCTGTCTGACGTACGCGTTTGCAATCGGAGCACTGTTAGGGGCGGCCTGTTCCTTCTGTTTGGACAGCAGTTTTTATCCCTGTTCGCAACCGAACCTGCTGTTATCGAGGCAGGAAAGGAACGGCTTTTATATCATGTCCTTTTCCTATGCGATTTCCGCGTTTATGGATGGCTCCATCGCGGCTTCCCGCGGAATCGGAAAGAGTATTCCGCCAACCGTGATCGTCATTTTAGGATCCTGCGTGTTCCGCGTGATCTGGGTATTCACAATCTTCGCCCATTTTCACACACTTACCTCGTTGTACCTGCTCTACTTCTTCTCCTGGACCATTACAGGGGTGGCAGAAGTGGTGTACTTCTGGAGGAGTTACAGGAAGATTGCAATCTAAAAAATATGGGGACGAAACTGAATAAGGTCCGGAATGAAGAGACCGACTTCCTTTATTTTCGCATATCGTTGTTTGCTTGCTCACAACACGTGTTCGCCTTGTGTCGGATTAGCATCCGCCACATTCGGACACGTGTGATCGAGATGCAAACAACCTGATATGCTGAAAATACCGGAAGTCGGTCTCATTCATTTCCTGCTGTATTGGCTCCGCTAGGAAAAGAGTAGTGGCTGCAGGCATGTATTGGTTCTGCAAAAAATAAATCGCAATCAGAACGACACTGATAAAGTTAGGAATTCAAAAATTCTTCGCCAGATGATTTTCCAGTCCTGGTCTCTCATGAATTTTGCGGAAGAATTTGTGGAAAACGGAAATGAAGTTCTGTGTTATGGAATTGCGTTTTATAAGAAGGAATGTTTTGTGAAGAGAATATAATAAAAACAGAAGCCGGATGAAAAACTGACTTCTGTTTTTTTTATTGCAGATTTATTTTGCGTGCTCCCGCATCAGCGCAATCTCCTTCGCGTACCCGTCCAGCTCATTCGGGGTTTCCAGATAGAACGGCAGATCCTTCAGTGCCGGATGCTGCACGACGCGGATGAGGGCTTCTTTTCCAATGCAGCCTTCCCAATCTTGGCATGGCGGTCTTTGTGGGCACCAAGGGAATTTAAGCTGTCGGTTAAGTGGATGGCGTGGAGGCGGCCCAGACCGATCACGCGGTCAAATTCGGTGAGCACTTCATCCAGCTGATTCGCGATGTCGTAGCCGCCGTCCCAGACATGGCAGGTGTCCAGGCAGACACCCAGGTGGCTGTTTAACTCCACGCGGTCGATGATCTCGCGCAGTTCTTCAAAAACGACCGCCGACCTCGCTTCCTTTTTCCGGCCATGGTTTCAGAAGTACGGTGGTGGTCTGTTCTGGCTTTAAGATAGTGTTTAACATTTCCGCAATGTAGGAAATGCCAGTCTCCACACCCTGTTTTACGTGGCTGCCTGGGTGGAAGTTATAGCAGTTTCCCGGTGTGTATTCCATGCGCAGCAGGTCATCGGTCATGGTGCGGCGGGCGAAGTCGCGGATTTTTTTCATCTGCGGAGCAGGCATTTAAGGTGTAGGAGCATGGGCGAGAATGCGGTTAATTCCGTGTTCTTTGGCAAAGGCCAGAAAAAGCGGCCACATCCCCTCCGGGTCAATGTCCTTGCTTTTCCACCACGGGGATTGCGGGTGAAGAATTGAAATGTGTTATGTTTATTTTTACAGCATCCTTTCCCATGGCAAGATAGCCGCGGATGAGGAAAGATGACATCCGATGGTAAGCATGAACGGATCTCCTTTTCATGAAAATTTTTGTTGGGAATGTTTTGGGTGATTGCATAAGAATGCGGACCGGAACATCCCTTTTACTATAGAGGATATACATGGAATTTAAAGTTAGTCGAGACTTTTCAAAAAACTGTGGTAGAATAAGCCTAATCTTTTTAGAAAAATATGGATATGGGTTACAGGGCAATCTGGAGTTTACGCAACGCGCAACTCTAACGAATGTGTGCCAGAGTTACGAAGGAGAACAATTATGAAATTCGCAGAGAGAATGAACCGAAGGTTTGGAGAAGGTGTTTCTCCAGACTTGCAGAGAGATCAAGCGTCAGAAGCTGGAAGCAGGAGAGAGTGTGGTGGATTTAAGCATTGGTGCGCCAAACATTCCCGCCGGCAGAGCACATTCTGGATGTACTCTGCAAGGAAGCAGCCGATAAAAATAATTACATTTACGCCATCAACGACCAGAAGGATCTGTTACAGGCCGTTTCCCAGTGGTATGAGCGCCGCTACGGTGTGAACCTGGACCCGGAGACGGAAATTTGTTCCCTGCTTGGTTCCCAGGAGGGGCCTGGCACACATTGCCATGTCCATTGTGGATGAGGGGAGCTGGTCCTGGTGCGGATCCGTGTTATCCGGTGTTTGCGGATGGTCCGTCTTTGGCGGGGGCAGAGCTTTACCTATATGCCGCAGAAGAAAGAGAACGGCTATGTGATCCGCCTTTCTGATATTCCGGAGGAGGTGGCACAGCGTGCGAAGTTTATGGTGGTTTCCTATCCAAATAACCCGACTGCGGTGATGGCACCGGATTCTTTCTATGAAGAACTGATTGCTTTCGCAAAGAAATACGACATCATTGTTCTCCATGATAACGCTTACAGCGAACTGGTATTTGACGGAAGACACTGCGGAAGCTTCCTTCGCTTCCCGGGCGCGAAAGAGGTCGGCGTGGAGTTTAACTCCCTTTCCAAGACCTATGGTCTGGCAGGCGCGAGAATTGGCTTCTGCGTTGGTAATCCGGAGATTGTGAAGCACTTAAAGCTGTTAAAATCCAATATGGACTATGGTATGTTCCTGCCGCTGCAGAAGGCAGCCATCGCCGCCATTACCGGGGACCAGTCCTGTGGAGACCACCCGCGCCGCTTATGAGAAGCGCCGCGATGTACTCTGTGACGGCTTAAGCGCCATTGGCTGGAAATTCCGGCGAAGCCGGAAGCAACCATGTTTTGTGGGCTCCGATCCCGGGATCTTTCACAAGCTCTGAGGTGTTTGCGGTGGAACTCGTAAAGCGCAGCGGCGTCCTGGTGACACCGGGCAGCGCATTTGGACCGTCGGGCGAAGGTCATGTGCGGATGGCGCTGGTGCAGGATGAGCCGGAGTTAAAGCAGGGCATTGCGGCAATTGATGCCTGTGGGATCCTGAAATAAAAAGGAACAGTTACAACTGGAGAAAACGGAACGCAAAGAGAATTGCTTCATGACAGCACGGGAAGAATCGGCTGCAGGCTGGGGTAAACGGCCGCAGCGGGAGGGTACTGTCATGGAGCAATTATTATAGTTACACAGTGGGTGAACAGCAGGATGTAATTTTGCAGAGAGGCAGAGAAACCATGAGTCAGAATTATAAAATGATCATACAATATGAAGGCACACGGTATGACGGCTGGCAGAAGCAGGGCAATACGGAGAATACGATCCAGGGCAAGCTGGAAAAGGTGCTGGAGCGCATGACTGGTTTTCCGGTGGAGGTGCGGCTCAGGCCGTACGGACGCGGGCGTGCATGCAGCAGGACAGG
>VOFG01002960.1_pt1 | contig 17929 bp, 21 predicted proteins | sample 5384171 | NCBI WGS metagenome assembly VOFG01 (sample SAMN12384726, study PRJNA508395) | human gut metagenome | isolation source: healthy gut F | host: Homo sapiens
AGTGCATGGAGGTGCAGGTGACGATCAGATCGCCCATACCTGCCAGACCGCCGAAGGTCTGCCGGGTGCCGCCCAGCTTTTCGCCAAGGCGCGTCAGTTCCGCCATGGCGCGGGTCATCAGCAAAGCCTTTGTATTGTCCTGATAACCCATGCCGTCACATACGCCGCAGGCCAGAGCCACTACGTTTTTCATGGCGGCGGACAGCTCCACGCCCACGATATCCTCACTGGTATAGACCCGGAAATAGTCATTCATGAAAGCGTCCTGCACCAACCGGGCCACTTTCAGATCCGGACAGGCGGACACGCAGCCGGTGGGCATCCGGATGCTTACTTCCTCTGCGTGGGAAGGTCCGGAAAGGGCAGCTACTTTACAGATATTCCCGGTGACTTCCGTCAAAATCTGGCTCATGCGGAGGTTCGTATCCCGCTCGATGCCCTTGGAAACACTGACCAGAACGGTCTCCGGTGTCAGGTATGGGGCGATCTTCTTTCCCGTCTCCCGCACGGCGAAGGACGGCGTGGCGGAGATCACCAGTTCCGCCCCCTTCAGGCAGTCCAGATCGCCGCTGATCTTCAGGCTGTCCGGCAGTCGGACGCCCTTCAGCTTGGAATTCTCCCGGGTCTTTGCCATCTCCGCAGCTTTCGCCGGGTCATGGGACCACAAGGTCACATCATGTCCGTTGTCGCAGAGCACCATGCTCAGGGCCGTACCCCAGCCGCCGCTGCCAACTACAACCGCTTTCATGTTATCCTCCTAAGTCTTCTTCCGATGGAAGCTGAGTTTGTTTTCATTTCCCGCCAGCAAGCGCTGGATATTGGCCCGGTGCTTCCAGACGATCAATCCTCCCAGGCAAAAGGCCAGTACAATGATCGGCGTTTGGGGGTAGCAGTACCAGCTGATAAAGGGAAAGCTGGCCCCGGCCCACAGAGAGCCAAGGGAAACGTACCGGGTCAGGGCCGTTAAGATCAGGAAACCGCCCCAGACCACAACGGCGATGCGCCAGTCGATCATGATGGCCACAACACCTCCGGAGAGGATGCCCTTGCCACCCTTGAACTGGAACATGCAGGGGAACATATGGCCCAGCAGGCAGAACAGACCCGCCCAGTATTTGGCGAAGGTGTCCCAATACGCAACGGTAAAGTCTGCGGAGATGAAGATCGTATAGCCGCTGAACATCAGCCATTGGCTGACCAGCAGCGCCACGACCGCTTTCAGCACGTCGCACAGGATCACCACAAAGGTCAGCGGCCCGCCGAAGGTGCGGAAGAAATTGGTCAGGCCGGCGTTGCCGCTGCCGTGGTTGCGCACATCGTTGCGCAGAATGTACTTGGAGACGATGACTGCACCGTTGAAGCAGCCGCAGAAATAGGCAATCACCGCCGTAACCGCCAGAATCAGCGGCAGGGGCAGCCCATTGGGAAATATACTCATCCTCAGTCCTCCTTGTCGCCCTTTTCCCGGATGGACAGGATGATGGGCGTTCCCTCCAGATTGAAGGTGGAACGGATGCAGTTTTCCAGATACCGCTGATAGGAGAAGTGGAACAGCCGCCGGTCATTGCAGAACACCACGAAGTGCGGCGGCTTCACGCCCACCTGCGTCATATAGTAGATCTTCAGGCGGCGGCCCTTGTCCGTGGGAGGCTGGACGCGGGTCTGGGCATCCGCCAGAACGGTATTCAGCATACCGGTGGTGACCCGGAAGGCGGCCTGATTTGCTACATAGTCGATCATGTCGAACAGCTTGTCCACCCGCTGGCCGGTCTTGGCGGAGATGAACAGAATGGGCGCGTAGATCATATAGGCCAGATCCCGGCGGATGTCCTCCGTCATCCGGGCCATGGTCTTGTCATCCTTGTCTACAAGATCCCATTTGTTCACCACGATGATGCTGGCCTTGCCTGCCTCGTGGGCCATACCGGCCACCTTGGTGTCCTGCTCAGTGACACCTTCGGTAGCATCGATCATGATCAGGCACACGTCTGCCCGGTCGATGGCCATAGTAGCCCGGAGGACGCTGTATTTCTCAATATCCTCTTCGATTTTGGACTTTTTCCGCATACCGGCGGTGTCGATAAAGACGAAGCTGCCCTTATCGTTGGTAAAGCGGGAGTCGATGGCGTCGCGGGTGGTGCCCGCCACGTTGGAGACGATGACCCGCTCCTCCCCTAGGATCTTGTTCACCAGAGAGGACTTACCGGCGTTGGGCTTGCCGATGACCGCCACCTTGATGGCGTCGTCCTCCTCTTCCTCCTCGTCCTCCGGCGGGAAGTACTGCACGCAGGCGTCCAGCAGGTCACCGGTGCCGTGGCCGTGGACGGCGGAGACGGCGATGGGGTCACCCAGGCCCAGGTTGTAAAATTCGTAGATGTCCGGGCTGCGGCCCTGGTCCACCTTGTTGACAGCCAGGATCACCGGCTTGCCGCAGCGCTGGAGCATGGAAGCCACCTCCTGATCGGAGGCGGTCATGCCGGTCTTGATGTCGCAGAGGAACACGATGACCGTGGCGTTGTCAATGGCGATCTGGGCCTGAGAACGCATGAAGGCCAGGATCTGATTGTCCGTCCGGGGCTCGATGCCGCCGGTGTCGATGAGGGTGAACTTCCGGCCCTGCCAGTCGCTCTCCCCGTAGATCCGGTCGCGGGTCACGCCGGGGGTGTCCTCCACAATGGCAGCCCGCCGACCGGTCAGTTTATTGAACAGCATGGACTTGCCCACATTGGGGCGGCTGCTTTCTTCGCCTCTACTTGGACTCCCACAGCGATCACCTGACGGCCATTGTAGTAGCCGCAGGCCCACAAGCTCTGTGGGGCAGGCAGAACTCGCCGCACTTGGGGCAAGCAACCACGCCGGGGCGGCCAGCTTCCAGTTGGAGCCGCGGCGCTTGTCGCGTCTTGCTTTGGAAACTTTACACTTTGGAACAGCCATGCGTGACACCTCCTTAGGTCGAACTGGCCAGCGTCAAAATTTACATATTCTTTGAGAAGCTGCTTTAAAGCAGCAAAACGGGGGTCCAGTTCGGCTCACAGCCAGGGGGCCGTCATTCAGGTTCGCGCCACACCGGCAGCACAGGCCTTTGCAGTCCGGTTTGCACAGGAGCTTGGAATCCATATTCAGGACAAACGCCGTGGTCACAATGTCATCCAGGTCCGCGCTGTCGCCTTCCAGCTGGAAGACCCACTCATCCTCGTTCTCTTCATCGGCCAGCTCTGTCACCAGGACGGCAGAGATGGGAAATTCCACATCCCGCTGAAACTCCCGGGCGCAGCGGTCACACACGCCGTGGAGCCGCGTGGTGAGCTTCCCCCAGGATCAGGACACCGGCAGTATTGCGCACCGTGCCCGTAGCCAGGACCGGCTCTTGCACCGGATAAGAGGAGCCGAAACGAAGATCGCGAAAATCCAGACTGGTGGAAAAAGAAACCGACGCGCCGGGGCAATCGATGATTTGAGACAGTCCGAGCAGCATAGTAACCCTTCCTTGCAGTCATGCAGGAGATATTATAGGGGATTTGGGGCATTTGTCAAATGTTATTTTGCCTATTTTCTGGCTTTCAAAGAGAGCCTTCCTCTCCCGGCCCCAGGTCTCCCATATTGGCCCGGGCCGCCTCCTCCTTCAGGAAGCAGATCATGTAGCACAGGCCAGCAGGTCCGCGCTGCCACCGGGGGAGAGATTCAGGAAATAAAATCCTGATCCATCCGGTCCAATCCCTCCCAATCGGGGAAACGCCGGAGCTGGGCAGTCGCTTCCTCCGCCGCCTGCCGCTGGCCCCTGAGCCCGCCCCGGGCCATGAGATTTTTGTGTCCTCTGCGGTACCCATAAGGGCCAAGAGGGCCTTGCAGCCTGCATCGTTCCAGGACAGGCCCTGGGCCAGGCCCCCTTCCAAGGTAGGCAGCCCCACCGTCCGGACCAGGGAAGCCCCTGCCGCCTGTCCCCGGACTCCGGTGACGCCGTGGCGCTAGGTACAACGTTTCTCCAGCCGTGCAGGCAGTTTCCCGGCGTCAGGCGCCGGTAATCCTGCTCCACCAGGCCCTGGGCCAGGACCCCGCACTGATCCAGGACCGCCGCCGGGTCCCCCCACTGCTCCCGGGGCAACTGCCCCAGGCCGCGCAGCACAGGCCCATGGAAAAATAGCCCCTTATGGGTGTGACCCGCCGGTGGCCGCCAGCATGGTTTGCTCAGCCAGCTTTCCCTCCCACCGCAGGGCGGCGAGGAGCTCCTCCGGTCCCAGAGTCCCCCCATAGCCTGCCGGACACACCGTTCAAAGTAGGGAAACAGGACAGACGTGCTGTTCAGAAAGGTAAAGATGTCCATATCCCGGTGGCTGCCGCTGTTTTTCCGGTCCACCAGCCCGGCTTCGGCGTCACGCAGACCTCGTACAGCAGGCTCCGGCAGGCCAGTCCGGCCACAGTCTGGGCATCCTGTCGGGCAAAAGCCTGGCGCAGCATGGTCTCGGTCTTCTGCCGGAGCTCCTGAACGCTGTGGCTCCGGCTCCTGGCGCAGGCCCAGGCCGGTCCCCTGCAAATCAGGCACCGCCTGGGCATCAGGCCCAGGGACTGTCGTTCCATCTTTCTCCCCGGGGATCCAAGACGTCCAGGTCCAGCAGCCGGCCAATCTCACAATGCTCCTCCATCTCCACCGTCAGCTGCTTGAGGGCGGCGGCGTCCCCTGAGACCACATAAAGCCCCTCGTTGCCTGTAGCCGGTCCATACCGCCCCGGTGCAGGCACGAAATGCCCCCTGCCCGCCAGCTGCCCCAGCAGCAGCTCCTCAGCCCAGAAAAAGCCACGGCGGATGAGCAGACTGTTTTTCACCGGTCCAGCCACATTCATGGTCAGGCAAATCAGACTCTGCCCATACCGATCCAGCAGCGTCCGCTGCCGCTGCACCCGGCGCTCCCGAGCCTCTAGCATCTGCTCCAGGGTCACTTCCTGCTCCATCTGCATCCGCTCCTCCATGGGTTATCCTCCGTTTTCCTGAGATTTGCTTCCAAGATGGCATAACCGGGGTTGGGTAGGCGGCTGCCCCTTGCCTGCCGGTGAAGCAGCACGGGCAGACGCGCCTTCCCGCACCGCAGTCTCACGCAGCAGAGGGGCTGCTTCGGATGGGCGCACAAACTGTAGCTGGAGCCGTCCCGGATCAATTCCCCAGCAAAAGTAGAGAACCGGAATGATCACAGGAATGGCTCTGAACCGCATACGCATCCACGCATTCATCGGATATTTGAATGCTGATGCGGTTCAGCATCCCATAGCTGCACAGCTCATCCAGAATTTCCTGACCCAGCTTGTCGGAAAGCTCCAGCTTTTTGCAGATATAATCCCTGGTGAAATTCCGCCCGTATGGTAAGGAAAAACCCAGCAGGTATACAGCCCAGGCAGGACTCCTTCCCCAGCATGGTAAAGAGAGTCTCATAATCCCGGAGCTCCTTGAGGGCCGACAGAAAGCCGTCCTTGGGCTCCTGCATCATCAGAACGTATTTAAACTTGGACGCAACGGAGGCTTGCATCAGGCCATCCTCAAAGTTGAAGTAACAGTTGGTAGGGTCCCGCCCGGAATTCAAGTCAGAGTTGAGGTCCGCATTCTCACAGGCTACAGCCGCCGCCAGCAGGGCGCCGGGATTATCACTGGCTAAGGAGCCCCTTGTCTTCATCATATGCCACGCCAGCCGCACAGCGCGGGCAGTTCTTTGCTCCGACGGAGTGTTTTGAATCTCCTGGGCAGGGTATTCTCCACATTTTTCGGAGGTATGGTGGACAGTCCATAGAGGTCGTCCAGAGAACACCCCAGGCTGCTTGCAATTTGAGGCAGAAGCGCCGCATCCGGTACACCACCCGCTCCCAGCGGGACACCGCTTGAGCGGAAACATTCAAACATTTTCCAAGCTCACTCTGAGACAGCCCCGCCTGTCTGCGGAACTTTGCAATGTTCATGCCGAGATCGCTGCTTGTCATAGGTGCCGCCTCCTAAAGCAATCGTTGTAGCCGTAAATCGAAATGAATTAAAAAAACCGGCGTAAAGGCAAAAGCAGGTGTAAACATCCATACTATACCAGAAACTTCAATATTTTGCAACACTCCGGCACAAGCGAGCCGATTCTCCAGCCCCATTTTTTGTTTTTATTGAGGGTACTATGGGTTTTGAGAGAACCATCAACCAGGACTGTGGCCAAGCGCGGCATGATTTCTTGCCTCTCGCTTTAATTTGGTATATGATATAAGTGTCAGGATTTTCTTGGAAAGGAAATTCACAGTTGCGCCTGCGATGCCCGCGCAGGGTGCGGCAAACCAAAACGTAAAGGAGAATGTTTATGAAAAAGACCTGCATGTCCGCACGTATGGTATCTCTGATGCTGGTGCTTGCGCTTCTGGCCGGTTTCGCCCTCCCCGTCCGGGCCGGACGGGCAGAACAGGGCAGCCAGGCAAAAGCCTTGTCCTTTGAGCAAACGGCAAGCAGCGCAGCCCCCAGCGCCTTCTGCCGGAAGCAACGAAGCCGGAATCCCAGGCTCCGGATTATGCCAACACAGACCTGGTCCGGGTATCCATCGTACTGGACCGGGCTTCCACCATCGGGGCCGGCTACGCCACCTCCGGCATCGCGGCCAACGCCAGCGCCATGTCCTACCGGGATTCGCTGAAGCAGGAGCAGGCCGGTATGACCGCCAGCATCGAGCGGGCCACCGGCAACCGGCTGGATGTGGTCTGGAATCTGACCCTGGCAGCCAACCTCATCTCCGCCAACATCCCCTACGGCCAGCTGTCTGCCATTCAGGCGCTGCCCGGCGTCCGGGAGGTCATTCTGGAAAACCGGTACGACCCGGCGGTATACCCGTAGACGAGCCGGACTCCCCAATATGTCCACATCCTGCGACATGATCGGCTCGGCTGCTGCCTGGGCCTGCGGCTACACCGGCGCGGGCAGCCGGATTGCCGTGATCGACACCGGCATTGACACCAACCACCAGTCCTTCTCCGACGAGGCCTTTTGCCTACCCCCTGTCCAAGAGGGCAGAGCTGACGGGACAGGACGCAGACACCTATGTAGAGAGCCTCCATTTGCTGGACGCAGAAGAAATCACCTCCCTGGCCGGGGAGCTGAACGTACCGGTCCAGTTCCAGCCGGAGGACCTCTATATCAACTCCAAGATTCCCCTTTGGCTATAACTACATCGACTGCAGCCTGGAGGTCACCCATGACAAAGACAGTCAGGGAGACCACGGTTCCCATGTAGCCAGCATTGCAGCTGCCAATGCCTACATTCCCCAAGGGGACGGCAGTTTTTTCCAGCGCCCTGGAGTCCGTCCTGATGCAGGGTGTGGCGCCGGACGCTCAGATTCTCACCATGAAGGTGTTCGGCGCCCGGGCGGCGCCTACGACTCCGACTATATGGCAGCCATTGAAGACGCCATCGTCCTGGGCTGTGACTCTGTGAATCTGTCTCTGGGCTCCGGCAATCCCGGATTCAGTCACAGCGATCTCTATGAAGAAATCCTGGACCGTCTGGCCGACTGCGGCACCGTGGTCACTGTCTCCGCCGGCAATGCGGGAGGCTGGGCCGATCAGGCAGTCAGTGGCGTTCCCTACCTCTACAGCGAGGACGTGAGCCTGGACACCGTAGGCTCTCCCGGCAGCTACACCAACAGCCTCAGCGTCGCCTCAGTGGATAACACCGGCTACACCGGCATGTACCTGACTGCCGGGGAGCACAACATCTTCTACGATGAGAACACCGACTACGGCAACGGCCCCCCTGAAGGCCCTGGCTGGGGAGCATTCCTACATCCTCATTGACGGCGCCGGTTCTGAGGCGGACTGGATAGCCCCTGGCCGGGCAGCTGGAAGGAAAAATCGCCATCTGCTCCAGAGGCGAGACCTCTTTTCTATGAAAAGGCCAATGCCGCCGCCGCCAACGGGGCCATTGCCACCATCATTTATAATAATGTACCGGGCGCTCTGAGCATGGACCTGTCTGGATACCGGTATGACCAGCCCTGTGTAGCAATCACCCAGGAAGAAGGGGCGATTCTCCGGGCATCTGCTACGGCCAAAACCGCGCCGGGCGGCGCTGCGTACTATGAGGGAACCTCACCGTGAGCCAGGATGTCAGCTCCCAGCAGACCTCCCCGGAGTATTACACCATGAGCTCCTTCTCCTCTTACGGCATACCCGGAGACCTCACCATGAAACGGAAATCACAGCCCCCGGCGGCAGCATCTACGGCGTCCAGGGCATGGACCCGGCTGGTACCTCCTATCAGAACATGTCCGGCACCTCCATGGCGTCCCCCAGGTGGCCGGCATGGCCGCCCTGGTTGCCGGACACATCCGGAGTAATCAGCTGGATGAGAAGACCGGTGTATCCAGCCGTCATCTGATCCAGAGCCTCCTCATGTCCACCGCAAAGCCTCTGCAGGAGGAAGCCAGCGGCGGCAACTACTGGTCCATTCTGCGGCAGGGCGCAGGCCTTGCTCATGTGGGCTCTGCCATTTCCGCAGGGTCTTACATTCAAATGGGAGAGAACGCCACCGCTTCCTGGGCTGACTATAAGGTCAAGGCGGAGCTGGGGGACGATCCTGAGCGCACCGGCCGCTACACCTTTGATTTCTCCCTGCACAATTTCAGCGACGCTCCCAAACACTACACCCTGACCAGTGATTTCTTCACCCAGGGTCTCCTAGAAAGATCCGGCGTCACTTACCTGAACACCCAGACCGTGGCCCTGCCCCTGGAGGTCACCTATCAGGTGGACGGTACTTTCTTCATCCCCAAATCCAAACTGTCCTGCGACCTGGACGGTAACGGAGTCACCGACGCCAAGGACGCCCAGCTGATTCTGGACTACGCCGCCGGTCTCGGGACGCCATCGGCGAAGCGGCGGATCTGGACCACGACGGCGCCGTCACCACCTATGACGCCCACCTGCTTCTCAGCACCCTGGAGACGGGCGAGATTGTCGTAGAGCCCGGGCAGGCCGTTACCATTCAGGTGAGCGCATCCATCCCCCAGGACGTCAAAGAAGCCCTGGACAGCTCTTACGAAAATGGCGCATACCTGGAAGGTTTCGTCTACGTGAACCCCATTGCCACCGCCGACGGCGCCCTGGAGGATGTGGCCCATTCCATCCCCGTGCTGGGCTTCTACGGCAGCTGGAGCGAGGCCTCCATGTTCGAGCCGGTATCCGTCTCGGAACGTATGTATGGCTCTGACCAGGTACCCTACTCCGGCACCTACTCTAACAGCCTGGTGGTGAAATTTGACGGCAACACCACCCCTACTTCCCTGACTGGCAACCCCTACATCATCGAAGATGAAATTCCCACCAGCCGCCTGGCCATCCGCAGCGTAGACACTGTCCACAGCTACGAGTACTCTCTGATCCGGAACGCCGCCGCTCTGGTGGTCACCGTGACCGATCAGGACGGGGGAGCTCCTTTTCCGCCACCTCTGTGCAGCAGCAGGCCCTCGGCTCCTTCTTCCAGGAAAATCGGGGCGCCTGGGCCAACACCGTGGGCGCAGGCAGCATCAACCGGAAGGTCGCTAGCCTGGGGCTGGAAGAAGACGAGACCTTCACCGTGGAGGTCATTGCAGTCCCCGAATACTATACCGGCCAGAACGCCATGACCCTGGAGGACATTCTCGCCCTGAAAAGCTCCGGCAGTCTGAAGGAGGCTCCTTCCTGACCACCACCCTGACTGTAGATGACACCGCTCCTGTGGTGGAGAGCATCACCAAGGATCTGCTCACAGGCAACTTGACTGTCACCGCCCGGGACAACCAGTACATTGCAGCCATTCAGGTTTCGGACCTGTCGGGCACCAAAATTTACGGCAATGCCCTTCCGGATGCCACAGAGAAGGGCCAGCGCACCTCCACCACCATCGACCTGGCTGGCGCCCTCATCGGCGAAACCTGCCTGGTGATGGTAGCAGACTATGCAGACAATGTCACAGTCTATGAGCTCACCTATGGTGGGGAGAGCGAGGACTACACCGGCCGGATGTTCGGCTTCACCAGCGGCTATTTCCGCGGCCCCGCCAACCGCTGGGTGGGAGCTTGACCCGGAAACCATTTGGTACGATTTCCGTGACGAGGTGGGCGAGGGTATGGAGACCGTTGCCGCAGCGGGCAAATCCTTCACCGCCGCAGAATATGTAAACGGCCGCATTTTCACCGCCGCCACAGACGGCTGCATGTACACCACTCTCCACGGCCAGTGGGCCAATTACCAGAAGGTGGGCCGCTTTGCCGGCATCACCGACGCCATTGCTGACATGGCGCTTAACGTCCAGAACGGCAAGCTCTATGCCTTGGACACGCATAACACCCTGTACACCGTGGATATGATCACCGGGGGCGCTAACCCAGGTAGCCACCCTTTCGGCGCCTCCTCTGGACGAGTGGTCCAGCGCACCGGAATTCCGAACCCTGGCCATTGACGATGAGGGCAACTTCTATACCATCAATTCCGGCGGCTCCACCACTGCATTCCTGTACCGCTTCACCCTGGATGACGTATCCGGCGGCGCCGTCACTGGGCTGTCACCTGTGAATCCTCAGACGCCCTGCGGCGTGTGGAGCTTTGCCACCGAGTCCATGGCATGGGATCATGACCGGGATCTGCTCTATCTTGCCTCCGCTTACAGCACCATGGACATCGACAATAAGCTGTATACCATTGATACCCAGACCGGCCTTGCCACCGGCCAATCCGGACTACGCCGGCGATTATGACGAAAATCTCGACCGCAATGCCAGCCAGCTCTATGACCAGATCGTCGGTCTGTACATTGTCCCCGCCGGGAGCCAGACAGACGTGCCCACGGACACTGCCCAGGCCATTGAGCTGAGCGCCGAGACCCTGGAACTGCTGTGCGGCGGAACCGCCACTCTCACCGCAGACGTCTACCCCTGGACTCTCACAGACCAGACCGTCACCTGGTCCTCCAGCAATGAGGCCGTAGCCACGGTGCACGATGGCACCGTCACGGCGACCGGAGCCGGCACCGCCACCATTACCGCCACCACCCGCGCCAAGCCCAATCTCTCCGCTTCCTGCACCATCACGGTGGACCGTGTTCCGGACATCCGGTTCTCCGGTCTCATTTACGGCGCAGACAACATCCCTGTCTGGGCGGGTTTACCAGCAGCAATCCCGGAGATTACACCATTGTGGGACAAGGCGACCGTTATGTCGCAGGCGGTTTCCTGGATGAGACCATTTATGTCCATGACAACCTGACCATGTACGCTGTCGATGCAGACACCTTCGCCGCAACTCACTACGGCGGCATTGCCGAAACCTGGGCCTGGTCCGACGCGGCGCCCGCTCCCGCCACAAAGGAAGGGTATTTCGGCCGGTTAGTGGGCATCTGTGACGGCGGCAAGCAGGTAGAATTCATCAAGCCCGATGCCGGGACTCTCACCAGCTGGAATCTCTCCGGCGGCTTCTCCGAAGATCCCATGGCCGTCCTGGCCTATGCGGGCAGCGGCACCTATGACTATGACGCCTACTTTGAAGTCTATCCCAATTGCCCTGCTGTCTTCTACTATATGATGACAGAGGGGGGCGAGCTGTACCGCTTCATCATCTTCACCGCAGACAAGGGCAAAAACTATAACCTGACCCGCCAGTACCTGGGAAGCACCGGGCTGGATCTCACCAACGTCTCTCAAAAGGACGGTTCCTTTGGTTCCCTGCTTTATGATGAGGAATCCGGGTACCTGTTGCTGTCTGCCTACACCGGAGGCGACACCGCCAACCTGTACGCCATAGATCCCCAGCGGTTCCTGGTCTCCAAGCTGGGAGATTTTGGCCCCGATGTTTGGCCCGCCGTCTCCCCTGTACCAGTACGACCGGGCCACGGAGCTGACTTTGCGCATGGAGGAGACCACAGCGGAGATCTCCGTGGATGACCTGCTGCAGCTTCATGCCAAGGTGAAGCCCTCCTCCTTCACCGGCGGCATCGTCTGGAGCTCCAGCGATGACTCCATCGCCACCGTAGACTCCAATGGCCTGGTGACAGCCTTGGCCGCAGGCGTCGTAGAGATCACCGCCACCTCCGTAGACACCGGTTCTGACGGCAAGCCGGTCAGCCAAACCTGTACCGTAACCGTACTGGGCCTCACGCCCCTCCAGGCCACAGTAAACGCCCAGATTGAGACGGAAGAGGGGCTGTCCTGGGTGACCATCGACCTGTCCAATGGCAGCACCACCAGCAACGCCTCCGCCAGCACCAAGCTCACCGGTGCAGGCTACTGCGGCGGCTTCATCTACGGCACCAACGGAGATTATGAGAACCCCTGTCATTTCTACAAGGTGGACCCGGCAAACGGCTTCGCAGAAACCATGGGTCCCGAAAGCGCCGCCAGCTACAGCATGCTGGATGCTGCCAGCGCCCCGGCTCTGCAAGTGACCTTCGGCGATCACGAAGTCACAGCCTTTGACCGGCCCGTCTTCATCGCTCAAGGCCAGCGGCTGAGCCTGCTGGACTTCCAGGAGGGCACCGCCCTTGGCTGGGGCCTGGAATACTACCGCATGCACGACCTCGCCGCCATCGCGCTGGTAGGCCAGTCCACCAACGCAGAAGGAAACACGATTTATCATTACCTGGCCCTCAATACAGAGGGCGACTTGTACCAGCTTGGCATCCGGCCCAGCTCCTATGACCCGGACCGGAATTGGCTGGACTACTCCCTCTCCACAGGCACCTTGGGGAACATTGGCAAGACCTTCTCCAACCTGCGCACCCTATCCATGACCTGCATCCAAATGACAGCGGCCTGTACGGCTTAGTCATTGCAGACGCCTCCAGCCCCACCATCAACCTGTACTTCGTGGATCTGAAGGCGGAGGCCCTGTCCTGCCGGAAGATTTGCAGCCTGAAGGACGCAACCCACATCTCCGGCCTGTACAGTGATGTGGACATGCTGCCCCCTTCCCCTGGATGGCACCCAGCTTTACCATCCGTCCGGGTACGGACTTCACAAGCTCCTCCCAGGTTTCCCTGGACCAGGAGCCTGTGACAAATGTGGAAGCCACCATCCTGCCTGGAGATGCAGAAACAACCGCCAACCCTGTCACCGGCTGGGTTCACGCTCTGACCGGCAGATACCAGGCCCCCACTCAGCAAGCCAGCCTGGACGCCTCTCCCTGTGTCTGCCGCAGGCGGCTCTGTCACCTTAACCCTTACAGAAGACACCGCCACCACCAATGGCCTTTTCACCGTCTCCTACGATCCCCAGGTTTTGACCTACGCCGGCCTCAGCAGCCTCATCGGGAGCCGTGCCGTTCATGTGGACGAGGAGCAGGGCCTCGTCACCTTTGCCTACGCCGCTCCCTCCGCCATCGCCGCCGGACAGGCCCTGGCAGAAGTAAAATTCACCTATGCAGCCCCCCACGTAGCTTCCACGCTCCGGCTCACCACCCTCCAGAAAAATGAGGATGTCACCGTCTCCAGCCCGCCGGTGGAGCTTTCCGTCCGCGATGGGGACTGCCCCTCCGCCACCTTCCGGGATCTCGACCCCAACGCCTGGTATCACGAAAGCATAGACTTTGTCCTGAACGCCGGACTCATGAACGGCATGTCCGCCACAGAGTTCTCCCCCAATGGAAAGCTGACCCGCGGCCAGATGGTGACAATCCTGTACCGCATGGCAGGAAGTCCTGCAGTGGACAAAGACGCTCCCTTTACCGACGTCAAAGCCGGGCGGTATTATACGCAGGCCATTCTGCTGGGCCTGGGCCGAGGGCATTGCCAATGGCATAACTCCCACCCGGTTTGCTCCGGAGGAGCCCATAACCAGAGAGCAAATGGTGACCTTCCTGGCCGCTATGCCGCTTCCACTGGCAAAAAAATCGCCTCCCAGGTAGATCTCTCCTCCTTCCCCGACAGCGAACTGATCAGCGAGTATGCAAAGGAATCCATGGCATGGGCCGTGGAAAACGGCATCCTCAACGGCATGGATGGCAAACTGGCTCCTAAGGCCACCGCCACCCGAGCCCAATCCGCCGCCGTGCTCCAGCGCTACTGCGCCAGCTTCGGCAGTTAACTCAAATCTGTGGGAGTGGTGCAGCACTGCACCACTCCCCATTTTCCAGATGACAGTTGCATTTCCCTTCCGGCAGACAATTCCAGCTGGCGCGCACTGTGCGCCCCCTACAGGGGTCGGGCCGTATGTGCAAAAATGCGCAAAGGCCTTATCCCATGGCAGTATTTCGTGGAAATTGCCACATTTATGATTGTAATTTTCCCCTGGCTCCGCTATAATGACGGTATACGCAATTTGAATACAGTGAGGAAGTGAAGGTATGGCGGAATATGTCATCGAAATGCTGAACATCACCAAGGTTTTCCTGGGATCAAGGCCAATGACAACATCACCCTGCAGCTTCGGCCCGGAGAGATTCATGCGCTGCTGGGGGAAACGGCGCGGGGAAATCCACCCTGATGAGCGTCCTATTCGGCCTCTATCAGCCGGAGGAGGGCGTCATTAAGAAAAATGGCCAGGTGGTTCAGATCCGAACCCCAACGACGCCACGGCCCTGCACATCGGCATGGTACACCAGCACTTTAAGCTGGTGGAATGTTTCTCCGTCCTGGACAACATCATCCTGGGCCAGGAGGACAGTCACATGGGCGTCCTGCAGAAAAAAGAAGGCCCGGGAAAAGGTCCTGGCTCTGTCCCAGCGGTATAACCTGAAAATTGACCCGACGCCAAGATCTCCAACATCTCCGTAGGTATGCAGCAGCGGGTGGAGATCCTGAAGATGCTCTACCGGGACAATGAGATCCTGATCTTCGATGAGCCCACCGCCGTGCTGACCCCCCAGGAGATTGACGAGCTCATGGAAATCATGCGGGGCTTCAAGGCCGAGGGTAAGAGCATCCTGTTCATCACCCACAAGCTGGCGGAAATTAAGGCCGTGGCCGACCGGTGCACCGTTTTTGCGCAAGGGCAAGTACATGGGTACCGTGGATGTGGCCTCCACCTCTGTGGAGGAGATGTCCCGGCTCATGGTGGGCCGGGATGTGCAGCTGAAGGTGGACAAGGCAGAGCGGGCCCCGGGGAGGTGGTGCTGGTGCAGCACGTATCGGTCCCCCTCCAAGGTGCACAAAAGGACGCCGTCCGGGATGTGTCCTTCCAGGTTCGCCAGGGGAGATTGTCTGCCTGGCCGGGATCGAGGGCAACGGGCAGACAGAGTTTGTCTATGGCCTCACCGGCCTGGCCAGGCAGTCTGCCGGTACCTTCACCCTCTGTGGCCGGGACATCTCCCACAACTCCACCGGGCCCGGAGCAAAGCCGGCATGAGCCACATTCCCGAGGACCGGCAAGCACGGCCTGGTCCTGACTACACCCTGGAGCAGAACCTGGTGCTTCAGCGGTACTGGAATCCAGAATTTCATAACCACGGTATGATCAAATTTGACGCAGTCCGGCAGTATGCGGAAAAGCTCATCGGGCAGTATGACATCCGCTCCGGCCAGGGCCCTGTAACCATCGCCCGGAGCATGTCCGGCGGCAACCAGCAGAAGGCCATTGTGGCCCGGGAAATCGACAAGGCCCATAAGCTTCTGGTGGCGGTCCAGCCCACCCGGGCCTGGACGTGGGCGCCATTGAGTACATTCACCGCCAGCTGGTGGCGGAGCGGGACGCCGGCTCAGCTGTGCTCCTGGTCTCCTGGGCTGGATGAGGTCATGAACCTCTCCGACCGGATTTTGGTCATGTATGAAGGCGAGATCGTCGGCGAATTCGACCCCAAAACCGTAGACGTGCAGGAGCTTGGCCTGTACATGGCCGGCGCAAAGAGAATGGAGGACATACCCCATGAAAAACAACCCGCCTGCGGGACAACGCCGGTTTTTTGAGCGTCATGGCCTCCGTGACCTCCATCTGCATCGGCCTGCTGTTCGGCTTCATCCTGCTTTTGCTTTTGAATCCTCGCAATGCCCTGCCTGGCATGGGCAGCCTCCTGGGCAAAGGTTTCACCGACGTTGGCAATGTCCTGTACCGGGCCGCTCCCCTGGTGATGGTGGGCCTGGCCGTGGCCTTTGCCTATCAGGTCGGCCTCTTCAACATTGGCGCCTCGGGCCAGTACACCATCGGCGCTTTTCTGGCCCTCACCTGTGCCATTGAGCTGCAGATGCCCTGGTACGTGTGCCTCCTGGCCGCTCCTGGGGGCGCCATCTGGGGCCTATTCCCCGGCCTCTTCAAGGCCTTTTTTTCAACGTAAACGAGGTGCTGACCGCCATCATGTTCAACTGGATCGGCATGAACTTGGTGAACTTTCTGATTCCCAACATGCCCCGGATGCTGGACTCGACTGGGGCGCCTCCGCCTCTGACCGGACCGCCGCCCTGGCCAACGCCAATCCCGGCGCCATCCTGCTCCCGGCTGGGCCTGGACCGGCTGTTCCATTACAGCTACATGAACATCGGCATCATACTGGCCATTGTGGTCTCCATTGTCATGTGGGTGATTCTGAAGAAGACCACCTTTGGCTATGAGCTGAAGGCTTGCGGCAACAACCGGGACGCCGCTATGTACGCCGGCATCAGCGCGAAAAAGAACGTTGTCCTGTCCATGGTCATCTCCGGCGCCCTGGCCGGTTTTGGCGGCGGCCTGTTCTACCTGGCCGGCGGCGGGCAGTATACTCTGCTCCAGGCCATTGAAACCGCTGGCTTTGACGGCATCTCCGTGGCGCTCCTGGCGAACTGCAACCCCATCGGCTGCATCTTCAGCGCCATGTTCCTGAGCTACCTGCGGCTGGGCGGCAACGCCATGCAATCTCAGGGCTATGCAACCGAGGCCACAGACATTGTCATCTCCGTCATTGTCTACCTGGCCGCCTTTGCCCCTGCTGATCCGGATGTTCCTGTCCGGCAAATTGGGCCGGCGTAGAAACAAGAACGAGAAAAGGAGGCGGCAGCAAAATGAATGTAGGCACTTTGGGCAGTATTATCAACCTGACCATTTGTTTCGCCATCCCCTGATGCTGGTGGCTCTGGGTGGTATGTATTCGGAGCGGTCCGGCGTCATCAACCTGGCACTGGAAGGCATCATGATCATAGGCGCTTTGGCGTCCACCCTCTTCCTCCAGGCTCTGGACGCCGCTGGCTGGGGCGAAAGCGTCTTCACCTCTCAGCTGGGCGTGGTTCTGGCGGCTCTGATTGCCGGCATCGCCGGTATGGTCTTCTCCCTGCTGCTGGCTTTTGCCGCCATCAACCTAAGGGCAGACCAGACCATCGGCGGTACGGCGCTGAACATCTTCGCCCCCGCCTTCTGCGTGGTGGTGGCCTGGGCCGTGCAGGGCCAGGTATCACGGACATTGCCATTCCCACCTGGACCCGTTGGACGCCAGAGCAGCTACACATCATGGGCGCCGTGAACCAGGATTTTTTCTCCCTTCCTCTTTAAGAAATTCTTCATCACCATTCCCATCGCCCTGATCCTCTTCCTGGTGGCCTGGTTTGTCCTGTATAAAGACCCGTTTTGGCCTGCGGATGCGGGCCTGCGAGCATCCCCAGGCGGCGGACTCCGTGGGCATCAACGTTCACAAAGATGCGCTACGCCGGCGTGATGATCTCCGGCTTCCTGGGCGGCATCGGCGGCCTGGCTTACGTGCTGGTCATTGGCAGCCCCTTCTCTGCAGACGTGGGCGGCTATGGCTTCCTGGCCCTGGCGGTGATGATCTTCGGCAACTGGAAACCCCTGCAAATTTTCTTCTGTTCCATCTTCTTCGCCCTGTTCAAGGTGGTGGGTACATACTACACTCTGATTCCTTCCTGCCCAACTTCAAAGGGGTGGAGAAGGTATCCAACATCTACAACATGCTTCCCTACGTGGTCACCATGATTGTTCTGATTGCCACCTCTAAGTCCTCCCAAGCTCCCAAGGCGGAGGGCATCCCCTATGATAAGGGATCG
>VOFG01004297.1_pt1 | contig 17920 bp, 26 predicted proteins | sample 5384171 | NCBI WGS metagenome assembly VOFG01 (sample SAMN12384726, study PRJNA508395) | human gut metagenome | isolation source: healthy gut F | host: Homo sapiens
TGCAGGAGAACTGCGCGCGGGCGCGGGCAAAGCCAACGCTCCGCAGGTCAGCATGAAGGCCTTCGCTGTTTTGCCGCTGCGGTCACCTTCAGGCGCATCTGTTCCGAAAGCCATCGCGCCGCGGTACGGCTTCAACGGACGTACGCCGTCTGCCGCCTGGGACGCGCAACCGCATTTGCAGGTCCGATTTCCCGGTAACGACGTCTTCGGTAATCGCCTCGTCGGCCACTTCATTGAAATTAGGGGGAACTGGTTGGTTCCGAAGCAGCGTCTCGCGGCGGGTCGCGATATTCGAATTCTTTTTGGCGGCGGAAGCTCGACCTGATCCTGGATAAACCCGGCTTCGAACGGCGATGTAACCGCCTTTTCTTCCACCGGCCGGAACAGGTTCCCGCCTGCTCGGCGATCGATTGGTCAGGTTTTCGATATAGTACGATCCGCCGGCGGCATCGCAAACCTGGTTGAAATGCGACTCTTCTTTCAGCAGCAACTGCATTGCGGGCGATACGCGCCGAAAAAATCGGTCGGTTTTCGTACGGCGTCGAACGGCAGCGCACTTCGATCGAATGAACGCCCGATACGGCGGCGCTCATCGCTTCGGTCGTGCCGCGCAGCATGTTGACATACGGGTCGTAAACGGTCATGTTCCATTTCGAGGTCACCGCATGCACCTTCATCTTGCTTGCGCAGCCGCGCGCCATGAGGTTGGCCACGGCGCCATGATATTGGCCGCAGCCGCGGAACTGCGATCTCCATGAAGTAGTTCGAACTGTCGCCAGCGCGAAACGCAGCGCCGGAGCGACCTGATCGACGCTCAGGCCCTGCTCCATCAGTTTCACCACGTATTCGTGGGCGGCAGCCAGCGCAAAATGGCCAGTTCCTGCACGATCGTGGAACCGCTGTTATGGAAAATCTCGCCGCTGACGTTGACAAAACGAATCCTCTTGTATGCGGCTCCCTTCGAGATCAGCGACGCCAGATTCTCAAAACCCTTGCACTGCCCGTTCTTGCAGGCCATCGTTCCTTTCAGCGTCCTTTTTGACGATCGGGTCGAGCACGAAAGAGGCTCTCACCGTTTCGGGATCGACTCCCTCCTTATCCATTTTATCGATAAAAAGGCCCGCTACTTTTTGGTGGCGCAGCCGCTGAAAACAGAGCTCGGTATTTTTTACCGAAATCCCGGACAGCAGCGTATCGAGGTCGGCTGCGGAAAACTCCTTGTCCCCGATCACGAAACCGATCGATTCGACCCCTTTGGTCAACAGGACGGTAGCCTGTGCATTGGCCTCTTTCGGACATCCGACCTCGATGGTCTGGACGATCCGCCAGTTGTTGTCTTTCGGTACCCCCGTACGTACGGAAATTCCCGCACTGCGAACCGAGGTACTTGATGCCGTCGAGATTCTCGGCGCGGTAGTACGGGCGGACATTGAATCCCCTCGGCCGTTCTCCACACGAGTTTTTTCTCATAATCGGCCTTTAAGGTCTACCGCGATCACCGATTCCCACTGCTCGGTCGAAACCGGCGGAAATTCGGCGAACGGCTTCTGTTCATATTTGCCATAGTTTTATGATTTGATAAGATTAGTTTTCCCCGCATCTGAAAAATCAAATGCATACAAAGTTATAATTTTTTTACGAACAGACGGCAAACCGCCGGACATTTTTCGCCCTTCCCTACGAAAACAGACCGACGCGATGCGACAATACGGCTACGCGATCGCACGAAGAGTCCGGATCGACGGTCGGCAAAAGCGGACGGATACGACGCGGTTTTGCGAAAAAAACGTATTTTTGTTCCACCGAATCCAAAATTTAAAAAATCTGACCTATGAAAAAACTGCTATTCTTCTGCGGCGTCGCGGCCGTCTTATGCAGCTCTTGCGGCAAACGGATCGCCCGCGTCGATCGGTCGACATCGTACCGCAGCCGGTATCGGTCGTCGCCTCCGACAGGGGCGTTCGACCTGACGAAAAACACCAAAATCTGCCTGCTGTCGGACGACTCGACGCTGAACTACTCCGTCCGCCTGTTCAACGGCCTGCTCGACAAATCGTTCGGCAAACCGCTGCCGGTGATTAAAAGCACGCAGCCCGAAGCGGGCGCGATCAACGATGCGATTGGGCGGCCTGCAACCCGAGGAATATACGCTGAATAGCCGTCCGGACGGCGTCGACATTACCGGAGGAAGCCCCGCCGGCGTATTTTATGCCTTCCAGACGCTGCGGCAGTTACTGCCGGTAGCTGCCGTAGCGCGAGGGCGAAAAAAGCCGGCGTCATCAATTGCCCGTCGCGGAGATCGCCGACAAGCCGCACTTCGCCCACCGCGGCGGAATGCTGGACGTGTGTCGTCACTTCTTTACCGCCGACGACGTGAAAACTTTCATCGACATCCTCGCTATGCACAAACTCAATCGTTTCCACTGGCACCTGACCGACGACCAGGGTTGGCGGATCGAAATCAAACAATACCCCAAACTGACCGAGGTCGGCGCGTTCGCGACCGCTGCAACCTGCAAGCCGAAGCCGACGCACCGAAAGATTCGGTTCCTACGGCGGTTTCACGCAGGACGAAATCCGCGACATCGTACAATATGCCGCAAAACGGTTCATCACGGTCATCCCCGAAATCGAAATGCCGGGCCACGCCTCCGCTGCGCTCGCCTCTATCCTTACCTCGGCTGCAAAGGCGAAGGGTATGTCGTTCCGTCGACCTGGGGCGTAAAAGCCGACGTGTACTGTGCCGGCAACGATTCGACGTTCCGGTTTATAGAAGGCGTCCTGTCGGAAGTGGTCGAACTGTTCCCGTCGGAATACATCCATATCGGCGGAGACGAATGCCCGAAAATCAACTGGCAGCAATGCCCGGCATGCCAGCAGCGGATCAAAACCGAAAGCTAAAAAGCGAGAACGAACTGCAAAGTTATTTTTATGCAGCGGGCCGAGTAATTCCTCGCAGGCAAAGGCCGCAAGATCGTCGGCTGGGATGAGATTCTCGAAGGCGGCATCTCGGAAACGGCGACCGTCATGTCATGGCGCGGTTCCGCGGGCGGTATCGAAGCGGCTAAAAAGGGAAACCACGTCATCATGGCCCCGAACTCGCACTGCTATCTGGATTACTACCAGACCGACAAGACCGAAACCGAACCGAAATCGATCGGCGGACATCTTCCGATCGAGAAAGTGTACTCGCTCGACCCGTACGAAGGGCTGAACGCCGACGAACAGCAGTACATCCTGGGCGTACAGGGCAACCTGTGGACCGAATTCATCAGCGAATTCGACCATGCCGAATACATGTTGCTGCCGCGCCTGGCGGCGCTGGCCGAAAGTGGGCTGGTCGTACGACAATAAGGATTTCGACAGTTTCAAAAACGCGAAACTTCGCTGGCCAGGCTGTACGACGCTTACGGGTACAAGTATGCCAAACACATGTTCCCCGCCGACAGTACGGCCACGGACACGACAAAATAAAAAACCGGTAACGGCCGCCTTACAATCCGATACCGAACTTGAACAAAAAAGCGATGCGGGAATCCGCATCGCTTTTTTTACCTCCGAAAACGCAATTCGTCATCCACCGACAAAACAGAGAACCGGCGGATTGGGTTCTATCTCCGAAAGCTGAAACGGGGATAAAGATCGACCGTTAAATGCAGGAACAACCGTATGAATCACAAAAAGGCGATTGTCGAGGCACAACAAAAGCCATACAACTTCCGCCGTCAGCATAAGTCGTGGTGCATTGTCCTCTCGGGCAACCGGAGCTTCCATTTTCGGTTAACGCTCCAACGTTTTGCATGAATAAATCGCCGACCGCATTTTTGTACCGAGCGGTAAATACGGTTACTGCCGCAACGGCGGTAACGAAACCCGATCAGCAAAAACGAACAGATTTTTTCTTTTCATTATTCCTTCATTCTCATCATTACAACTATCGGATTATCGTCCGATGTTATCTCGCCCAAACCTTCTACGAAAATCTTGTCAGAACCGTTCCTGGGAAAATCGATCATGCTGCTCGGGATAATCACATCGACCAAGTAGTTTTTATAATAAACCTGATGAACACAACTCGGGAAACTCGAATTGAGATAAATATAGGCCGGGAAATCCGTCAGGTCGTTTTTGATTCTTTTTCGCATGATAGGTCTTATCTTTATACCTGATATAATAGCGGACGTCCTCTTTCTGAAAAAATCGTTCCTCTGCACCTTCTTTAAAATAATACGAAAAAGGACATTATATCGGAATTATTGATATTTAAAACGGGGAACATGGCTACACGATTCGCACTCTTATATATAATATGCGATTTCAAGCATTACAATAGAAAAAAATCGTGAAAACAGAAAAAAATAACAGGCCGTATTCTAACGGTTGAAAACATCCGACAAACAATTTGCAGTTAATTAGAAGTCAGGTGCACGTGTCGACTATTCGGCAACACGACTCAAAATAAATCGTACACCCGCAAATCCCGTATCGGAATCGCGTCAATTTCGGCAGCCAAAGCCGCGCTGAAAAAAGGCCGGAAAGCCCCTATTCCTTTTGTTTCCCGGCGTCGATCAGATCGATAAACTGCGCCGCCACGTTCCGGATATCGTACTGCGACAGGTCGATTCCCCGCACCTGCGCGCGATAATCGCCGCGAAGCGCCGCGCGGAACCCGTCCGGATCGAACGTGCGGTCGTTGAACGACAGGCTCGGCCGGCCGGTCATCGCATAGTCGATCAGCTTGCTCGGCGTAGCGTTCGACGTAGTATTGTCGAAATTGATCAGAAAATCGGCCGCGCCGAGCCGTTCGATCAGCCGTTCGCGCGGCAACGCTTCGCGCAGCACGATCCGGCCGCGCACCCGCTGTTGCGCCTGCCGGATCATTTCGGCGAAACAAAGGGTCCAGGCAATTGATATACAGATCGAAGCGAAAATCCGCATCCAGCGTCTCCAGAAAATCGAAAAAGAAGCGCGGGTCGCGGATCCGCTCGTAGAAACGGCCTGCGTAGGCGAACGTCGGCTGCGGATTCGGCTCGTAAGGCCGGCGTTTCACGGCGTTCAGATCGAATCCCTGCGGAATGATTCTTATCCGTTCCCGGCTCTTATAAGGCGTGTAACAGCCCAACGCCTTTTCGACCGGAATCGTAAAATAATCGAACCGGCGCCCCCCAACATTTCAAGATCAGGTAATAGGCAGGAAACACGTTCGGCGCCACATCGCCGCGGAACGGCGGATCGCTGAATTCGGCGATCGTCACGGCATGCCTCAGGTTCGGATTCCGCCGCATCGCCCGGGATACGGCCCGGTGGATCGCGGCCGGATACGAAATCGACAGCACGGCGTCGAACGGCTCGTCCAACGCGACCAACTGCCGGAAAATCCCCGGATTGTATTTGGCGAAAAACTCGTGGCAGTAAAAAGAGAGAATCCAGCGCTGTGCGAATTTCGGGATAAATCGGCGGATGCTCTTATTTCTGCGGGCGACCGCCGACCCGCCCGTCCCTCTACCGTACCGTCGGCAAAAAATCACCTCGCAACCCGTCCGCCTGCAACGGATCGTCGCGAAAAAACCTGCCGGTTCGGAATCAGCAACGTTACCCGGTGTCCTTCGCGCGCCAGCTCGCGCGCCAGCTCGGTCGTGCGGAACGCCCGAGGCGAAAGCTCCGGATAACGCATCGAAACCATCAGTATTTTTCGAATCGCTCATAACCAAAGATTTTTGAAACGCCGGGAGCCGTTCAGTCCCCGAAACTCCCGCGGCAGAACGCCTACTTACCGGTCAACAGACCGCAGGTAATATTCCACCGCATCCGAAGCAGGTACCACCCTTTCAGCGGCTGCAGGGCACAGGTAGCCGAATGCGAATACGCAGGCCCCGCCCCATTTGACCGCCTCGGCCAACAGACGTTTCGGGAACGAAACGCCCCTTCGGAGCGGGTGCGCACCCGCTCGCTGACGCCGATCATCCGGGTCAACCGTTCGAAATAAGCCGCGTCAGCTTCGACGCCGGCGTAATATGGTATATTTCAGCGCCCGGAACGTAGTAATAACGGATGCCTTGCGCCCGTACGCGCATAAAGAAGTCTTTCTCCTCGCCCCCATCGGGTTAGCTCCCGAACGTCCGAGCGCCGTGTTGAAATTACCGAACCGATCGAACAGCCGGCGGCGGAAACCGGTTGCCGACGCCCGGGTACCGTTTCCCCGCGAAACGGCACCATGCGGTCGCCCAAATCGAACGCCCCGGTGATCATTTTCTCGATATAGTAGGAGTACCACGCCGGCAACGGCGCTTCGTAAACCGGAACAACCGCCCCCCGGCAGCATCAAAACCCGGATTGTTTTCAAAAACAAAAATAGCTTTTAGCAAACTCAGGATTTGCCTCTTCGTCGTCGTCGATGAATACGATGTACTGCCCGACCGACGAAGCGATGCCGCAGTTGCGCGCATAGGAAATTCCCTGCGACGTCTCGGTCACCATCCGCACCTGCAACTGCGGATGGCTGCCGGCAAAACCGGCGACCACCTCGGGCGTATTGTCCGACGAATTGTTGTTGACGACCAGTATTTCGAACAGGCCGGGCGACAGCGTCTGACGCGCAAGACTCTCCAGCGTCCGGAGCAGGTACGGAGCCCGGTTGTACGTTGCGACTACGATCGACAGTTTTTTCATAGATGTCCTCGCGGAAAATTTTGCGGTTCCGTCCCTTTTTCAGTAATCTACAACCCGGCGATGTAATCGTTCATGGCTTTTTCCTGCGCTTCGATGCTTTGCAGCAGCTTGAACTGCGCCTTCGAACGCTGCCAGTTGTGTTCCGGATGTTTGATCTTGTAGTAATTGTCGCCGTCGAGGTAATCCGCCAAGAATCGTACCGTCTGCATGTAGGTCAGCAATTGCGCTCCGTAGGGCAGGTTCTCGCGCTCGACGGGCGTCAGAAACGATGCAGTGCTCTCGACATACCCTTTGGCGAAGGCGCGGAAAATATCCATATCGACATCCACTTTGTCCAGATCGGGATCGTCCTCGGCTCCGGTATTGGCCGCCGTGCGGATGAAATCGCCGAAATCGGACAGCACGAACCCCGGCATCGTCGTGTCCAGGTCGATCACGCACAACGGGCGATCCTGCTCGTCGAACAGGATGTTGTTGACCTTCGTATCGCAATGCGTGACGCGTTTGGGCAGCTCTCCGGCGCGGAAAAGCCGTTGCGCGAGGCACATCCTGTCGGCGCGGGCCAGCAGTTCGTCGACCATCCACCGCACACCTGCCAGGCGTCCCTGCGGATCGCGGGCCGCCACTTCGCGGAAACCTTCGAGCCGGAACTCGATGTTGTGGAAATTCGGGATCGTCTCCCCGAGCGCCCCCTCGCCGATATCGGCGAGCATCGACTGAACTCGCCGAACGCCTGCCCGGTCAGGTAAGCCAACGGGCCGGTGATGCTCTCATGCGTAACGGAACCGGCGATAAAAACCATCATCCGCCAGTAGTTTTCCCCGTCGAAATAATAGAGTTTGCCGTCTTTGGTCGGCACGACGCGCAACACCCGGCGTTCCACATCTTCGCGGCCCGCTTCGGTCAACTTGCGGCGAATGTGCGAAGTAACCCGCTCGATGTTACGCTGCAACAGGTCAACGTCCTGGAAAACACGGTGATTAATCCGTTGCAGCACATAATCCGGCACATCGCCCGCCGTCGAAACACGGTAGGTATCGTTGATCCATCCGCTGCCTACCGGAGCGATCTTTACGACCTCGCCGGCAATATCAAATAACGTTACGATCCGATCTATCTTTTCCATAATCTGCTTATTTCATTCGCCGACGCCGCTATTTGACGGCATGCGAAAATCCGTTGATTCGGTTCCAGGCTCCGCGTGTAAAATCGGGCACTTTTACAGGCATCCCGCGATGTTTTACCGACGTTTCGGTCAGTTCGACCAGCGACGACCATTCGGCGGCATCGTACACGTCCTGATCCAGCGGCAGCCCGTTGTGCAGGCAGTAAATCAACCGGTAATCCATGATAAAGTCCATGCCGCCGTGCCCGCCGACCTGACGCGCCTTCTCGCCGATCTCTTTGGAAATGGGGTGCTCGTACTCGGCCATCAACTGATCGAACTCCGGCTTCGCCAGGAACGAATGCGCATTCGGTTCGAGAGCGATTCCCTCGACAGGATATTTCTGCGCGAAACCTTTCGTACCGCTGATCTTATGCAGGCGGTCATAGGGACGCGGGCTGGTCACATCGTGCTGGATCAGGATCGTTTTGCCTTTGGCCGTACGGATCAGCGTGGTGTTCATATCGCCCAGTTTGTAATCGGTTTCGGCATACTCGGAATCCTTCCCGAATTTCCCGGCAGCGGCCAGCGAAAGTCCCTTTGGTCGGTAGATACCGAAACCAGGTAGTCCATCTTGTCGCCGCGGTGAATATTCAGGATTTGACAGACCGGCCCGAGACCGTGCGTCGGATACGGGTTGCCGGTATGGTCGGTATTGTATTTCAACCGCCACATATCGTAATATCCGGTTTTGTCGTCGAGGTTCAGCGAGCGCAGGTCGTGGATATAAGCTCCCTCTACGTGCATCACCTCGCCGAAAAGCCCTTGTTGCGCCATATTCAGCGTAGCCATCTCGAAAAAGTCGTAGCAGCAGTTTTCCAGCATCATGCAGTGGCGGCGCGTTTGCTCGGCCGTATTGACCAACTGCCAGCACTCGTCGATCGACATCGCGGCCGGAACTTCCAGCGCCACGTGTTTCCCGTGTCGCATCGCGTAGACGGCGATCGGAGTGTGTAGCAGCCACGGCGTGCAGTTATAGATCAGATCGACGTCCTCCCGTTCGCAGACCTTTTCCAATCCTCCGCGCCGGTATATCCGGCGGCGGCGGGCAGCCCGGCGTTTTTCAGCGTCCCCTGAGCATTCTCCACCAATTCCGGACGCACGTCGCACAGCGCTACGATCCGCACCCCGTCCAGGTGGGTATAACGTTCCACGGCCATCGAGCCGCGCATCCCGAGTCCGATAAAAGCCACCCGAACCACCGGAATCGGATCGCAGCGCAATTGCAGCACGTCGGTCTGCCCTTTCGCGCGGGCCGGCTCGGGGAATTCGATCATTCCGTTGCGCACTTTCGGAGACTTGCCTGTCGCCGTCTCCGGGATCGCAGCCGCGAACAGCATCGCGAAGGCGACCAGTAAAACACTTATCCGTGATTTCATAACATTTCGGAATATTACTTCAATAAGAAGACAAATATAATAAAAAGCCCCGAACTTCCAGCGATCCGCGCCGACATTATGCGGCATACGGCGAAACGGGCGCCGCAGACTGAGCGCCCGCGAAAACAAAGCGGGGGACGCCCCAAAGGCATCCCCCGCAAAAATACACCGTTGTTATAAAACTATTTCACGGTGTTCATGTATTCGATCAGCTCGAGCACTTTGTTCGAGTAGCCCCATTCGTTATCATACCACGAAACGACTTTCACGAAACGCGGAGAGAGCTGGATACCGGCTTTCGCGTCGAAAATCGAAATACGCGCGTCGCCCAGGAAGTCCGAGGAAACCACGGCGTCTTCGGTGTAACCGAGGATGCCTTTCAGTTCGCCGTCGGCAGCTTCTTTCATGGCTTTGCAGATTTCGTCGTAAGTGGTATCCTTAGCCAGCGTACAGGTCAGGTCTACGACCGATACGTCCAGGGTCGGTACGCGCGCGGCATACCGGTCAGTTTGCCGTTCAGCGCAGGAATCACTTTACCTACGGCCTTAGCGGCGCCGGTCGACGACGGGATGATGTTGCCCGAAGCGGCGCGGCCGCCTCTCCAGTCTTTCATCGAAGGGACCGTCTACGGTCTTCTGGGTAGCGGTGGTCGAGTGAACGGTGGTCATCAAACCTTCTACCATACCGAATTTATCGTTCAGCACTTTGGCGATCGGAGCCAGACAGTTCGTGGTGCAGGATGCGTTCGAAACGATCGTCTGACCGGCGTAAGTTTTGTTGTTCACGCCCATTACGAACATCGGGGTATCGTCTTTCGACGGAGCCGACATAACGACGCGTTTCGCGCCCGCTTTGATATGAGCTTCGGCTTTTTCCTTGGTCAGGAACAGGCCGGTCGATTCAACGACATATTCGGCGCCCACTTCGTTCCATTTCAGGTTTGCGGGATCTTTTTTCAGCAGTTACGCGGATCGAGTGGCCGTTGACAACCAGTGCGTTTTCCTTCACTTCGATCGTGCCTTTAAACTGACCGTGCATCGTGTCGTAACGAAGCATGTAAGCCATGTAATCCACCGAAATCAGGTCGTTGATTCCGACGATTTCCAAATTGTCTTTGGCCATTGCGGCACGGAACACCAGGCGTCCGATACGGCCGAAACCGTTGATACCAATTTTAATCTTTGACATAATTCTACTTATTTTGAAAGGTTAATCAATTGCCGAAAAAATACCTTATAATACACCGTTGCAAAAGTATATAAAAACAGGGAGCCTGCAAAATTATTTTAAATTTTTTTAGTAAACCGCCTCTCCCGCGGAACGTCCGTTCGGTACGGCCCGCCCCGCTACATTTCCACCTCCCGGGCGCGCTTGGCCATCGCCGAAGCGAACACGAAATCGTTCAGCTCGCGGTTATCGGCATGCAGAATATCGTGCTTGGTGCCTTCCCACCATTTCTGCCCCTGATGGATAAAAATAATGTGTTCGCCGATCTCCATCACCGAGTTCATGTCGTGCGTGTTGATGATCGTCGTGATGTTGTATTCCTGGGTGATCTCCTGGATCAGGTTGTCGATCAGCACCGACGTCATGGGATCGAGCCCCGAGTTCGGCTCGTCGCAGAACAGGTACTTCGGATTCAGCACGATGGCGCGGGCGATCGCCACGCGCTTGATCATCCGCCGCTGATTTCGGCCGGGTACAGATGGTTCACGTCGCCGAGGTTGACCCGTTTCAGGCAAAAAATTCACCCGGTCGCGCTTCTCGCTCATGCTCATCCTCGTGAACAGGTCGAGCGGCAGCCGCACGTTCTCCTCGACGTTCGACGAGTCGAGCAGCGCGCCTCCCTGAAAATCATGCCGACCTCCTCGCGGATCGCCTTGCGCTCCTTGAACGGCAGCCGGTTAAAACAAACGTCGTTATAGTAGATATTGCCGCTGTCGATCTTATGCAGCCCGACAAGCGACTTGAGCAGTACGGTCTTTCGGAACCGCTTTGTCCGATAATCAGGTTGGTGATTCCGGGAGCGAAGTCGGCGGAAATGTCGTTCAGCACCACGCGTCCGTCGAAAGACTTTACGATATGTTCGGCTCGAATCATGCTATGTCAAAAGTAACTGTGTAAGAATCAGGTTAAATATCAGAATCACAATACTGCTGACCACGACGGCCTGCGTACAGGCCCGCCCGACTTCGAGCGAGTTGCCGTTGGCAAAATAGCCGTAAAACCCGAAATGGACGTGATGATGAACGCGAATACGGACGACTTGATCAGCGAATAAGTGATGTAGAAAGGTTTGAACTGGTACTGCACGCCGACGATGTAGGAATCGGGATTCACCGCCCCGGTCAGTATGCTCACGACGTATCCGCCGGCCACGCCGATAATCATGCTCAGGATCGTCAGGAACGGGAAAAAAGAATACGGTGCCGATGATCTTCGGCAGAATCAGGTAGCTCGCCGAATTGACGCCCATGATCTCCAGCGCGTCGATCTGCTCGGTAATCCGCATCGTACCGATTTCGGAAGCGATGTTCGACCCGACCTTTCCGGCCTGGATCAGCGCCACGACCGTCGAACTGAACTCCAGCAGCATCGACTCCCGCGCGGCATATCCGATCAGGTATTTCGGAATGAACGGCGACTCGAGGTTCAACGCCATCTGGATCGTAATCACGGCCCCCATGAAAACGGAGATGATCGCCACGATCCCGATCGAATTCAGCCCCAAATCCTGGATTTCGGCCAGTATCGGCTTCCGGTAGATGGCCATCTTCTCGGGCTTCGAGAAAACCTTCCCCATCAGCACGAAATAACGGCCTATCTGTTCAAACAGTTTTTCATAATCAACATCCAAAATATCCGGCGACGGGTAACTTCCGCGACGGTTTCCACCGGCAAAATCGTCGCGGCGAACAGCCCGGAAGCCTAATTCGCCTCCTCCTTCACCTCCTCGTAATCGACATAATCGCCGACGTTCCGGTTCACTTTTTCTGCGCGGAAGCGGTCTGCCGCACGGTCACGTCGCCTTCCGGCTTCGGACGGCTGCTGCGGCCGAAACCCGTCCCCACATATAGGTACGCGAAAACCCGCCGCCACCTTCGGCGAACTCCCGCTGTTTCTTGCGGATCAATAATTCAAAAACAACCGGCCGAGCAATCCGAACAGGTAAAACCCGACAATGATAAAAAACAATACCGTCAGCATAGCTTCGTCAACCTAAAAATTCTCCGGAGCAAAAAGCCCCTGCAAAGAATGTCCCCGGAATTTACAAAAGTAACATTTTAATTCCGGATTGCATAAAATTGCCCTCTTTTTTGACACAATACGAAGTTGAAGGCACATTTATTGCAGATTACGCGGAGGTTTCGTATATTTGCATGACAGATCGAAAAAACCGGGACGCCAAGGCGCGCCTTGGTTTGTTTGTTTTCTATTGTGTGATTAAGAACCGTAAAAATGATGGAATTGTCTGAATTAACCGCCATATCGCCCGTCGACGGCCGTTACCGCAGCAAATGCGAAGTGCTGGCCGACTACTTCTCGGAGTTCGCGCTGATCCGCTACCGGGTGATGGTCGAAGTGGAATATTTTATCGCCCTGTGCGAATTGCCGCTGCCGCAACTCGCCGACGTGGACGCGTCGGCGTTCGAAGGGCTGCGCGACCTGTACCGCGACTTTTCGGAAGCGGACGCGCTACGCGTCAAAGAGATCGAGAAGACGACCAACCACGACGTGAAAGCCGTCGAATACCTCGTAAAAGAAAATGGAGCAGCTCTCGGTATCGGCGCGCACAAAGGAGTTCGTGCACTTCGGGCTCACGTCGCAGGACATCAACAACACGGCGATTCCGTCGACACTGCGCGACGCGACCAACGACGTCTACTATCCGCTGATCGAACAACTGGTGGCCAAGCTCACGGCATTGTCGAAGGAGTGGGAAGAGATCCGTTGCTGGCGCATACGCACGGGCAGCCCGCCTCGCCTACGAAACTCGGCAAGGAGATTTGCGTATTCGTCGAACGGCTGAACAAGCAAATCGCGCTGTCGCGCGCGATTCCGTCGCCGGCCAAGTTCGGCGGAGCCACCGGGAATTTCAACGCGCACGTAGCCGCTTACCCGGGCATCGACTGGATCGAATTCGCGAACCGTTTCGTCAACGACATCCTGCACCTGGAACGTTCGCAGGTCACCACGCAGATCGAGCACTACGACAACATCGCCGCGATCCTCGACAACTTCAAGCGGATCAATACGATCCTGATCGACCTGTGCCGCGATATGTGGACGTACATTTCGATGGAATACTTCAAACAGAAGATCAAAGCGGGCGAAGTCGGCTCGTCGGCGATGCCGCACAAGGTAAACCCGATCGACTTCGAGAACGCCGAAGGCAACCTCGGCGTGGCGAACGCCGTATTCGAACACCTGTCGTCGAAAACTGCCGATCTCGCGGATGCAGCGCGACCTGACCGACTCGACCGTACTGCGGAACATCGGCGCCGATGGCCCATACGGTCATCGCCTTCAAGTCGATCCTCAAAGGGATGGACAAGCTGATCATCAACCTCGACGCGATCAACGAAGACCTCGAACACAACTGGGCGGTCGTCGCCGAAGGCATCCAGACGATTCTGCGCCGCGAAGCCTATCCGAACCCGTACGAGGCGCTGAAAGCGCTGACCCGCACCAACAAGCCGATCACCGAAGCCGATATCAAAGCATTTATCGAAGGGTTGGACGTGCCGGCAGGGAGTCAAGGAAGAGCTCCGCAGGCTTTCGCCGCAGACCTATACCGGCGTGTGCAAATACTAAAACCGTTTTTACGCGACGCAATGTCTCACTCAATAAAATATCGAATACGATGAAAAAGTACAAATGCCAAGTATGCGGGTACATTTACGACCCGGAAGTGGGCGATCCCGACAACGGAATCGAACCCGGAACCGCTTTTTTTGAAGACCTGCCCGACGATTGGGTATGCCCGTTGTGCCAGGAAGGGAAAGAAGTTTTCGAGGCCCTGTAATCCGCCGCATGGAATTTTCAGGCGGGACACGTCTCTCCGGAGCGCGTCCCGCTTTCGTTTTCCGGGCAACCGCCGGAATCCGCCGCAACGCGTCGTACCGCAGCCCCTTCCTCTTCGGGGAACGGTTTTTACAAAAATGGTTATTTTTGCGGGATAAAAATCCGACCATGAAAATCCATCGCCGCAACTCCCGCACTTTCCTGCTGATCATTCTCGGCATGCTGTCGGCGTTCGGCCCGTTCGTTACGGATTTTTACCTGCCGGGACTCCCGTCGATCGGCGACTACTTCGACGTGCCCGCATCGATGGTGCAACTGAGCCTGACGTCAGTATGCTCGGCCTCGCCGGCGGCCAATTGCTGGTCGGCCCGATCAGCGACAAGTACGGCCGCAAACGGCCGATCCTCATCACGCTCGGCCTGTTCGTCGCGGCGACCGTCGCCTGCCTGTTCGCCTGGGACATCTATTCGTTCGTCCTGTTCCGACTGTTCCAGGGAATCGCCGGAGCGGGCGGGATCGTACTGTCGAAATCGGTCGCGGCCGATCTGTACGAAGGCAAGGAACTGCGCCGCTTTTTCTCGATGCTGATGGTCGTCAACGGACTGAGCCCGATCCTCGCGCCCGTATTCGGCGGATTCCTGCTGAACTTTACCGACTGGCACGGCATTTTCGTGACGCTGCTCGTAATCGGCATCCTGCTTTTTTCGCCGTCAACCTGCGGATTAGCGAATCGCTGCTGAAACACCGACGGATACAAGGCAGCGTCTGGGGCACGTTCCGAGCTTTCGTTCCGATCCCTTCAGACACCGCCGGTTCATGTATTACGTGCTGACGCAGGCTTTCGGGATGGGCGTATCACCTACATCGCCTCGTCGCCGTTTATCCTGCAACAGCATTACGGCCTCAGCCCGATCGGATACAGCGTCTGCTTCGCGCGCTACCAACGCAGCGGGCATCATCGTCGGCAGCTGGCTGGCCGGCCGGTTCCGCAGGGGAAGCAACGCGCTGTCGGCAGGCCTGTGGGGCCTGGTCGGTTCCGGCGTCCTGTGCGCGACGACCCTGCTGTGCGGACTTCCGTCGGATTCCTGGAGTCCACGCGCTTTTCGCTGATGGTCGCCATCGGCATGATCCTGCCGACTCGACGGCCCTCGCGCTCGACATCGAACGCGAACACCCGGCAGCGCTTCGGCCGATCGGGTTTTTCCACCTTCCGGCGCGATCGTTTCGGCCGCTGACCGGTCTGGGCGATATCCTGTTGCTGACCGGTCTGCTGACCGTATGCTGTAGCGTCGTTTCGCCTGTTTCTGGAGCGCTGGCTTTAAGCGCCCCTCCGCGAAACTGAACATCCCTTTACGCCCCTTCCCGGAAAACTATGGTTTTGAGAAACGGTACAAAAGCGTATTTAGCACCGAATCAATCTTTTCAGTGCAATGAAAAAACTTTTCGCGATCCGTTCATACGACTTTTAGCATATTGCTGCTGCTGCTCGGAACGGCGCAGCACAAGGACAACTGGCGCAGACACAAATTCAAATGCGAGCAGGAGAATTTGACCCGATTCGGTATTTAGTAAACCCAAACGCCGCGTTTCAGCTGGCAGGCTACGCCCCGGACACGGGCGCCGTACAGACCGTGGCTTACCAGATCATCGTTTCGACACGCCGGAAGCGTGGTCGAACGCGGCACGTAAAACGTGTGGGATAAAGAAAAATCGCTTCGTCGCAATCGCTACCGTCCCTTATCGCAGGCGAACCGCTTAGCGGCAAAAATACTACTGGAGCGTCCGCGTATGGGACGGCACGAAAAAAGCGTCCCCGTGGGCGCGCACCCGCATTCGCAATGGGACTGCTATCACAGGCCGACTGGTCGGGAGCACGGTGGATCGCATTCCGAACCCCGACATCGACAGCCTGACGGTGACCGACGGAGTTGGGAGACGCCACCTGCCGGTGATCGGCCGCTACAAACTGCCGCAAATGCGGCGCGAATTTCCGGTGAACAAGCCGGTGCGCCGCGCGACGGCCTACGTTTGCGGGCTCGGTCTTCGAACTGTTCACTCAACGGCGCCAAGACCGAGATCATTTTCTGGACCCGGCCGGACGAAATTCGATAAAGAAGCGCAGTACGTGTCGTTCGACGTGACCGACCGACTGAAACAGGGGAAAAAACGCCGTAGGCGTGATGCTCGGCAACGGTTTTTCAATATCCCGAACGAACGCTACACGAAATTCGTCGGATCGTACGGCGCTCCGAAAATGCTTCTGAAGATGGAAATCGAGTACGAAGACGGCACGTCGGACACGATCGTATCGGACGCGTCGTGGAAAACCACGCAAAGCCCGATCACTTTTTCGAGCATCTACGGCGGCGAGGATTTCGATGCGAACCTCGTGCAGCAAGGTTGGAAAGAGGCCGGGTTCGACGACAGCGGATGGCAGGATGCGGTTCTCACGAAATTCGACAGCCCGCTGCGCTCGCAGCGTACCACGCCGCTGAAAATCCGCCAGGCATTGCCGACCGTGCGCAAATGAAAACAGCCGGGGCAATTACCTGTACGACCTCGGCAGAATGCGTCGGGCATCGTCCGTTTGACGGTCAAAGCCAACGGCAACATACGGTACGGATGTTCCCTTCCGACCATAGCGCGGCGACAGCACCGCGAACCAACGTTCGTCGGGAGGCCCTTATATACTCAGCTACACGACGTTTCGGTACCGGCGAGCTGGAAAACCTGGCAGCCGCAGTTCACCTACTACGGTTTCGCCACGTAGAAGTCGAAGGAGCCGTTCCGCCGGCGAGCCAACCCGGACGGACGCCCGAAATCGTCGAATTGACCGGTCTGCATACGACTAACCTGGCTGCGCCGGTCGGCGCGTTCGCCTGCTCGAAACCCGTTGTTTAACCGGATTTACGAGTTGACGATTGGGCGATCTGCAGCAATTTTTCGAGTGTTCACCGACTGCCCGCACCGAGAGAAACTGATGGCCTGAACAGTCTCACCTGATCGACCGTCGGCAGTTCGGCTTACATCCTGCGGGTATTCCCTTGAAGATCGTCGGCGACATGGCGACGGCGCAGCACGCGGACGGCATGATCCCCCCGACCATCGCCCCCGCAATACACGGTCTTCGAAGGTTTCCTGGACACTCCGAATGGGGAAGCGCCTGCCATCCTGATCCCGTGGTACCTTACTTCAATAGTACGGCGATACCTCGCCCGCTGAAGAGAATTACTAGACAAAATGGCCTCGATACTTAGATTCACCTGTCGTCGAAAGCCGACGGTCATCGTCGCCTACGCCTCGGCGACTGGTGCGATATTATCGGCTTCGGCGAATGGCGTACTGCAACCTACGTCGAACGGAGCCGCGCGATGGTGGCTATCTACCATTACGACATTCGGCACTTCATGAACGGGTCGCCGAACTGTTCCGGGCAAAACGGAGGACGCCGTTTCCTTCGCGCCATGACGCGTTGGCCGCACAGGCCAGCAGGCGTTCAACGCACACAAATATTTCTGATAAAAATAGCCGAAAAATAACAGCCAGGCGGCCAACGCCATGGCGCTCTACATGGGACTGGTTTGTCCCCGGAAAACAAACCACAATGGTCGTACTGCAAAACTGATTGATTTATTATCCGCAGCTGCGGTAACGCAATACGTAACTGAACAAAGCATACTGA
>VOFG01002495.1_pt1 | contig 17918 bp, 26 predicted proteins | sample 5384171 | NCBI WGS metagenome assembly VOFG01 (sample SAMN12384726, study PRJNA508395) | human gut metagenome | isolation source: healthy gut F | host: Homo sapiens
CCGCGACGCGAGTTCATCGAAAACACGCTCACTACGCCAATATCGACGCATAATCGAAAATTACAAAGGATTGCACCCCGCAGGGGAGCAATCACTTTTCCATATCCGTTTGGCTGGCGGGAGCTACCCCATCGTTCGATTGCGACGGAAAGCTAACCCGATGCGTTCATCGGAAAGGACGAATTGGCAGCACACTCGGAGTTCGGCCATACGGCAAACGGGAAATGAGAAAACGAAACATACCCGTTTTTTTGACGTAATTTATCCGAAATCCGACGGAGGGGAAAAAGAAAAAACAGATTCCGGGACGCTTCATCGGACAGATGAAATCGAAATCCCTACCGACTTCGTGCGGGTGCACATACGGGAAAAATCACACCGTTTTCGGAGAAAAACCGGTCAGGCGGTTATCGCACGCAGAAAACGGAGAATAAAAAAGAACCACAAATCGGGAATTATGAATGTGACAGTCATCGGTGTCGCAGGCGGCACAGGATCGGGTAAAAGCACGCTGGTAAAACGATTGCAGGAGGCTTTCAAGGAGGAAGAGGTAGTCACGCTCTGCCACGACTACTACTACAAAGCCCATCCCGAACTGACGTACGAAGAGCGCACGAAACTCATTACGACCACCCTCAATCGTTCGATACAGATATGCTCGTCGAACACATCCGCACGCTGAAAAACAACGTTCCGATCGAACATCCGGTCTATTCGTTCGTCGATCACAAACCGAACGGCCGAAACCGTGCTGGTCAAACCTTCGAAGGTAATCATCGTCGATGGTATTCTGATCTTCGAGAACAAGGAACCCGGGACCTGATGGACATCAAGGTATATGTCGATACGGACGCCGACATCCGCCTCGCCCGCCGCATCCTGCGCGACGTATGCGAGCGGGGGCGCACCATGCAGTCGGTCATCTCGCAATATACCACGACAGTCAAGCCCATGCACGAGGAGTTCGTCGAGCCGTCGAAGAAATACGCCGACGTAATCATCCCGAGGGAGGTTTCAATTCCGTTGCCGTAAGCATGTTGATCCGCAGCATCCAGTCGCAGATCAACGCCAAATAGGAGCACGCGAATCCATTCCCCGAAAATCGATTTTCGCAACAGGCAGTCTGTGTAACTCGCCTCGACACGCAGTCCATTACGACAAAAGGAACCGTCCGACAACTCCCCGAATTTGAAAATCACCCTGCCAAGAATGTCTTCCGGCAGGGGTGAAAACGTTAGAATCGGACTTGTCAGGATACTCTCTTCCATTTATTCCCCCGGCGCAAGGCAAACGGATACTTTTTCCCTTCACTTCGGCGATTCCTCGCTCCACGTAAGCGGTAGCGGCCGAATCCTTAACCCGAAAAGATCGTTATGTCATCGTATTCGAACGGTATGATAACACGCCCGCGACCGTCCAATACCCGAATCGCAGCAACCCGGTAGAATCGGGGAACAGCCGCAGAGGCATGCCTTCGAATTTTCCGCTCGGGTTCACCTGATAGACCTTATAGTCGATCAACGGTTTTGCCGGAAACATCGAGCAAGGTACGCCCGGAAGCGAAAATCCTCCCTTCTCCGACCCAGGTCGTTCCGAACGGCGTGGGCTGCACCCAATCGTAAATACAAGGTAGTATTTCCGTCCATTCCGGTCGATACTGCCGTACTTCAAAGCACCGCCGGAAACAATGCAGACGACCGCACGGCCATTTCGGAACGAAGAAACCTCGTAATACTTGCATGGGATGACCAACGTCCCTGCGGCATCGACAAATCCCCAGCGTACATAATATTTCCCCATCTGTCCGACAGCGGCCAGCACTTCGGAAAAATCGGCCGCACCGTCGTATATCGGAGCAATCACTTCGTTACCCCGACGATCGATGAATCCGTATTTCCCGGTAAATTCAAAATCCCTTTTCCATAGCCGGACTTACCGCTCCATTCGCCTTTTGGCTACGACTGCCATTCCTTCGGAAAAATCCGGGCATAATCGTATTTCAATGGAATTACGACCTGTCCCAGCGTATCGACATACCCATAGCGGCGGACGGAATCCGTCCCCTCCTGTACCCGGGCAAGGCCTGACGAAAAACCCGCGACATCCGCATAGATACAGGGCACGACTTCACGCCCCTGACGATCGATAAGTCCGAAACGACGATCGTTCTTTTTCTCTCCTTTGCCGACCACGGCAAACCCATTGGAAAAACTATCGGCATAGTCATAGATGAGCGGGATGACCACCGTACCGCAGGTGTCCGTGTAACCGAAACAGCCGTCCGTATAAAAACGGCCCATACGGGGATTGCTGCCTTCTCCGCCCCGGCGTACGAGAATACGTCCGTCATGCACTGCACCCACATAATCGTATTTCGTTTTCCAATCTTTTTAGCGGCTGCACGGCGTTGTGCCGACACCCCGGCCGGAAACAGAAAAAGAAGCAGTACAATTATAAAGTATCGCTTTATCATAACCCGGTTATCTTTTGATTTCATTCAATTTATTAGGCGCCTCGATCGGGGTGAGAGCATTGATGTCCAACCCTTGATCTGATCTCGGATCTGCACCAGCACTGGATCGTCGAGTTGGAACATCGAAAGCTGCATACCCCGCGTCTGATCCCCGCTTCCGCCGCCTCGCGAACTCCGGGAGCGCTTTTCGGTCGCGGCGTCGAGGACTCTTGCTGGGCACGATCTCGTTGTTGCCATATACCAGCTCCAGATTCTTCAGGATCTCTTCGGCGCGGGCTACGACCGAGGCCGGCATTCCGGCCATCCGGGCAACGTGAATACCGAACGAGTGCTCCGTTCCGCCCCGCTCCAGCTTGCGCAGGAAGACGATCGTCTTATCCACCTCCCTTGACGCTCACGTGGTAGTTCTTCACGCGCGGGCATCTGCTCCATCTCGTTGAGTTCGTGGTAGTGGGTCGCGAAAAGCGTCTTGGCACGGGCCGTCGGATGGTTGTGCAGGTATTCGACCATCGCCCAGGCGATCGAAATACCGTCGTAGGTGCTCGTACCGCGTCCGATTTCGTCCAACAGGACGATGCTGCGGTCGGAAACATTGTTCAGGATGCTGGCCGACTCGAGCATCTCGACCATGAAGGTCGATTCGCCCTGCGAAATGTTGTCGGAAGCCCCGACTCGGGTGAAAATCTTGTCCACCACGCCGATAGGAGCCGCTTTCGCCGGGACGAACGACCCCATCTGGGCCATCAGAATAATGAGGGCCGTCTGCCGCAGCAAAGCCGACTTACCCGACATGTTGGGACCCGTAATCATCACGATCTGCTGCTCCTTATCGTCCAGCAGCAAGTCGTTGGGGATATACTCCTCTCCCACCGGCATCAGGGTTTCGATCACCGGATGCCGTCCCTGGCGGATTTCGATGCGCGTGCCGTCGTCGAGCGTCGGACGGACGTAGTTGCGCTCCCGAGCGATACGGGCGAAAGATTGCAGGCAGTCGATCCGCGCCACGACGGCGGCATCCCGCTGCAAAGCTCCCAGGGAATGCGTAATGAACCCGATCAACTCGGCGTAAATCCGCTGTTCGATCAACAGCATCTTCTCCTCGGCACCGAGAATTTTTTTTCTTCATACTCCTTCAGCTCCTCGGTGATATAGCGTTCGGCATTCGCCAGCGTCTGCTTGCGGATCCACGTCTCCGGGACCTTGTCCTTGTGCGTGTTGCGCACCTCGATGTAGTAGCCGAAGACGTTGTTGTAGCTGATTTTCAACGGAATGCCCGTCTCTTCGCTCTCCCGCTGCTGGATCCGCGCCAGGTAGTCCTTGCCGTGCAGCGCGATGCGCCGCACGTCGTCCAACTCGGGGTCCACGCCGTCGGCGATAATGCCGCCCCGCTGAATTTGATTGTTCTGCGGGTCGGGGTAAACCTCGCGGGCAATACGCTCCCCGAACCTCCGCCAGCAGATCGATCTGTTCGGCCAACGCGTGAAGACGCTCGTCGTCGGTCGATTCCAACAAGGCTTTGAGGAGTTCGATCGCCGAAAGCGAATTTTTAAGCTGTACGATTTCGCGGGGGTTACCCGAGCCGCCGCTATGCGCGAAGCGATGCGCTCCAGGTCGCCGACCTGCGAAATCTGCTCGGCGACGCTTTCGGCCAAATCGGGCTCGTCGTAAAACCGCTGCACGACATCCAGACGTTCGTTGATGCGATCAATCTCCTTGATCGGCAAGGCGATCCACCGCTTGAGCAGACGCCCGCCCATCGGCGTGAGGGTGCGATCGACCACGTCTGCGAACGCGCACTTCTCGCGCGAACCGTTCGAAGAAAGAGCTCCAGGTTGCGGATCGTGAATTTATCGACCCAAACGTAATCCTCCTGGTCGATACGCGAAATGGACGAAATATGGGCCGTATTCTTATGTTCGGTAAATTCGAGGTAGTAGAGAATGGCCCCTGCCGCCGAAATGCCGCTGCTGAACTGTTCGATACCAAAGCCCTTGAGCGACTGGAGTGCCGAACTGCTTGCAGAGCTTGTCCCGGTTGACCGACTCCGAAAAGACCCACCATCGAGCCGATAGGTATAGTGCCGGCTGCCGAACGCATCGGAGAAGCGGTCTTCGTATCCGCGCTGGTAGATGATTTCCTTTGGCGCCAGGTTGGAAATGAGTTTGTCGATGTAAGCATCGCTGCCCTCGGCGGCATAAAATTCGCCGGTCGAAATATCGAGAAAAGCCACGCCGGTATTTTTCCGGCCGAAATAGACCGCCGCCAGATAGGTATTTTCCTTGTTGGCCAAAATATTATCTCCCAGCACCACGCCCGGCGTAACCAGCTCGATGACGCCCCGCTTGACCAGCCCTTTTACCTGTTTGGGGTCCTCGAGCTGTTCGCAGATCGCCACGCGCTCGCCCGCTCGGACCAGCTTGGGTAGGTAGGTGTCGATCGCATGATAGGGAAACCCCTGCCAGCTCGACGAATGTCGCGGCTCCGTTGGCACGTCGCGTCGGGTGATGCCCAGAATTCCGCTGGCCTTGATCGCATCATCGCCGAAAGTTTCGTAAAAATCGCCGACACGAAACAGGAGAATCGCATCGGGATGCACCGCTTTGACCGCATAATATTGCTTCATCAGCGGGTTTCAACATATTTTTTTTCCATTACCTTTCAAGATAAAGTCGGAAACATCGGAGTAAACCCTAAAAATCCGGCGGCGGACGACTTCGCTCATGCCGGTCCACAGGATTGCTCCACGTCCTGCAAATATACGAAAAATCCGGAGCAAAAGGACTTCAAAATAACGAATATTGAAAGAATATTGCATTCATTCATAATTCATATAATCGTGCAATAAATGGGTGTACGACAATATAGTACACCCATTTTACGGAATCGGCCCCGCAGTCGATCAACGGTGTCGAACCGTGGCGTTATCGACCGATGTCGAGACAACCACAGGTTCGCCCGAATAGTTGAATTCGCTCATACCGCTCACACAATATTTCAGCGATCCCGCCGCTGCGACCGAGGCGGTACTCATACCGGAAATGTCACAGTCGGCAAGTCCCGAAGCCAAAAACTTTCTCCCTTTGAACTGACCTCATGCCCGACACTTCCAGCATCAGGTCCCGAGCCGTTCCCGAAAAGGTACATTCGCTCGAACCATCCACTGCGACCTCGGCTTTCTGCCTGCAATTCACATTTCCATTATAAACGGACATACCGGTCAGCGTACAATCCAAATCCCGGCACATAAAATCCGCGACGGCCTGGCTCATTCCGGATGCCTCCACCGTCGCTGTATCCTCGCATACCACCTGCCCTTTGTAAATCGACATACCCGAAACAGACATCGTCAGGCTTCTGCAACGAATATTGATTCGAACTCGCTCATTCCCATACATTCGACCGTAACCGACGGTTTATCGATCTCGGTCTCGGAAAAAACGGAGGACATCCCCCGACAACGAAAACGACTCCAGCGGAGCGGCGCCCACATACACTACAACCCGCTTGGACATATCGTTCTTTCTCTTGGACGACAAGGCTCCGGGGTCGCACGCGAGCACGAGTTCACCGCGCCGCTCCCGCACGGAAACCGCCTCGGCAGGCACATTTTCGGTTTCGACCCGGACCGAAGGGATTTCGGTCGGCTTCGAGTACAACCTGAATCATATTGCTCACATTCAACCCGAAATAAGGTTTATCCAGCACGATTTCGGCATCTGTCCGAAAATACACCCCTCGATTTTTCTTTTTGCGTCACACGCCGATCCCCAACGCCAAGCAGAGCAAAAGCAGAGTTAATTTTCTCATAACGGTCATAAATTATAGATTTAACTCTATAAAGTTAAAGAAAAATTCGGGAAACCAACGTTTTCCCCGAAAAAACTCACAGCGGAACAGATCGCCGCAGTACGATTTCATCAACCGGCAATTCGATCAGAGCATCCCACACGCAGCGAACATCCGCCGGTAATAGTCGCCTTCCACTCCACCGATTTCGGATAGGCCCGCGACGAAGAGGGCATGCGATAAAACCGAAGCATACGGTCCGCATAGGCGAACTCCACACTCTCCCACAGGCGGCTCGGCACAACCGGCAAGGCGCACGATCACATCGGTAGCCTTCTGTCCCGTCGTCACGATTGCCCGGCAGGTCGGAACCGCAGCCAACAACTGCGCCAGATCGACCTCGCGCACTACTTGAAGAAAATTGTCGGAAGCATTGTTTTTCAATCGGATTATCTCTTCGGCCGTATCGTAAAGAGCCAATCCTTTCTCCTCGCAGAAACGCACGATCCGTTCCTTGTCGAAACGTTTCGCGTCGGGTGTCAGAAAATACCCCTTGTCCCCGAAAAATACCAGTCCGACGATACGCCACATATCGTTCTGCAAGTTCGGGTAAAAAGTCCATCGACCACCGCACCCGCTGCGGCGGAAACTTCCGAGCATCAGCAGACGTGCCCCGACAGGCAGAAAAGGTTCGAGAGGATGCAGTTCGCTTGTCATAATTTTTAATTTATCGTATTATTTATTTCAAATGATCCTGTTTCAACCCCTATTTTTGGGGCGCTGTGCAAGAGACTCACTCTTCGCCCGGCATCACCGGCAATCGATCCGGCCCATGCAGAATCGCGGGAACAACGCCTCCGCAACCGACAGCCGCCCACCACCCGACCTCGCAGATACTTGGCGATCGCACGCATCCGGAAATGCTGCGGATGCAAAGCCCCCCCGCTCGCAACCTCGAACGAAGGTCATTCGTAAAACCGTTCATCGAAATTCACCAGATAGAGTTTGTCGGTCGCACGGGTCAGCGCCGTATAGAGCCAGCGCAGCATGTCGCGCGTCATCGGCTCGTCGCCGAACAGACAGCGGTCGATGAAAACCGCCCGCCACTGACCACCCCTGCGCCTTGTGGCAGGTGACGGCGTAGGCGAACTTCACCTGAACGGCATTAAAAGTGCGGATTCTCACGAATTTCTTTGAATCGCTTGAGCTTGCTCTTGATATCGAGATAATCCTTTTCCACCTCGCAAAAAGAGTCGGTTGCTCTCCTCCCGGGTCAGCGACGGGGACTCCGAGGCAATGGTATCGAGCAGGATCTTGCACTCCAGCTCGGCGTCGTTATAGTCAGCGAAGGACAGCACAGCGGTAGCAAAGCGAAAGCCGTAAAAATCCTCGAAACGCCTCAAGCGGCGCAGTTTGGCTATATCGCCGTTGGCCAGAAAATTCATCGGACAATCTTCGGTGCGCTCCGTAAAATGGTAGTTGTTCTTGACGACCATCAGCAGATCGCCGCTCTCGATCTCCTCCTCGGCGCCCAGCACGTAACGGCGAATACCGTCGTTGTAGCGGTTCGCCCGTTTGTTGGAACGGGTGATGACGATGGTTTCGTCGCGTCCGTAACGGTCGTAGCAATCCTGCAACTTCTCCATGAACTCACCGCCTTCTACCGCCTCGATATCGGGAAAATCCATCCGGAAACGCGGTACTTCGCAGATACCGTTCTCCAACATGCAGCGTACCAGAGTGGCATTGAACAGAATACCCGATTCGGCCTCCTGGCGCACCACTTCATCCAGCGACGTGTAAATCACCTCTCCATAGACGGACAGGGCTTTCGGATCGAGTGCCGGGGAGTAATCCGACCCCAATCGGAGGAAGCTGCGCATCGTCGCCCACGAGAATCAACCGGCAGCCCTTCCCGCCGCGCACGGAACTCACCAGATCGTCGAGAAGCGCCCCGCTGCCGAAGATCGCCCCGTCCGAAGAACCGTTTGCCAGCATCGAAGCCTCGTCCACGATGAACACGGCCCCCGCTCCTGGTTGATGTTGAGCGAGAATTTCGACTCGTAGTCGGCATTGGTGCGCTGGCGGTAGATCCGCTTGTGAATGGTCAGGGCCGGTTCTCCCGAATAACGGGACAGCACCTTGGCCGCCCGTCCCGTCGGAGCCAGCAACACGGGTTTGATGCCGCAATCCTTGAGCGCCCCGACCAGAGCGGCGATCAACGTCGTCTTTCCGGTACCCGCGTAACCGTTCAGTACGAAAATGGCCGCAGGATCGCTTTCGGACAGATACTCGGGAAAGCGATTCGATGATTTTTTTTGACCAGATGTTGTATTAAAACAAATTTTAGCGTAAATTTGGGTCGCAATATGAGTCTTTAGCATCTTCGGATCGGTAAAGGACGGCGGTATTGCCGACGGATTTTGATACAAACTTACTAGAAATAACTTAAAAATGACAAAAGAATCATCCAAATCGTACTTGCCGTAGTTATCGTATGCCTGATATACGTTATCTACAAACAGATTTCGACTCCGATTATCTTCGCCAAGGAGAAGGCGGCCCGCGAAGCACGCGTCATCGACCGCATCAAGGACATCCGTACTGCGGAGCGCAGCTTCAAAACGAAGTACAACCGGTTCACCGGCGATTTCGACACGCTGATCAATTTTGTGCTGACCGACTCGCTGGAGTTCGAGCGCAAGATCGTCGATGAGGATGACTCGGTGGCAATGGCCCAGTTGAAAAGAGCGGCCGCAAGAACAGCGAAAAGGTATGGGTACACGTGATCGACACGATCTTCACGCCGAAAAAAGCTCACCGCAGAACAGGTTCGCAACCTGCGTTACGTGCCCGGCACGAACAACCAGACGGAATTCGAATTGGAAGCAGGTCTTGTGACCACCGAATCGAAAGTGGTCATCCCCGTCGTAGAGTGCCGCATACCTTATAAAATGTTCCTCGACACGGTACGCTTCCGTCAGGAGGTAATCAACCTGGTGGACGATCAGGAGAATAACTTCAGCAACTACGGAGGCATCAAGTTCGGCTCCATGGAGAAAGGTAACAATGAAGCAGGTAACTGGGGCGACGAATAACAAGCCCGAAATCAAGAATGTGTCCATCCGGCTCAGGCTGGATGGACACTTTTTCTGAAGAGAAGCTCGACATACCGGCCAAAGAGAAAAAAACGGTCGAAATAGAGGTATTGACAAGCAAAACCATGCTGGTTCCCCGGGAAGTGTTCGACGCGAAGGCCGCTCCCGCCCTGATGCGTATAAACGGAATGGAACCGACGGAGAGGGAGTGTATTCTCATCTCCGATCCGCAACAGCCCGTCATCGCTTTGATGGCTGCCGACAAAGCCTCCGTAGAGAAAGTCCGTGCCCGGCTGAAGGAGAAGATACGCTGGACCTCCCCTGTTGCTACGTACCGGGGAATTCACGGCATCCTGCCTCTGGATATTCCGTTATGAAGAGCTGGCCTACCTGAAAGTATGGGAACGGCAAACCCTGCGGCTGGCGGGACATTCATCGCCCCACGGGGGAAGATCTGCTCTTCTACGTCCGGGAGCTGACGCAGGAGCTGCAGATCGAAAACTGCGAGATCCGGCTGGAAGGAAACCCGACCAAACAGGACGGACGCCTGTTGCGTGAATATTTCAAACACGTCGCCATATGCGAATAGTCAGCGGAAAATATCGGGGACGGGCAATCAACCCGCCCAAGAATCTGCGGGCACGCCCGACGACCGACTTCGCCAAGGAGAACCTCTTCAACGTATTGGGCAACCTGGTGGATTTCGAGGAGTGCGACGTGCTCGACCTTTTCGCCGGCACCGGGTCGATCAGCTACGAATTCGCATCGCGGGGCGTGCACAGCGTCACTTCGGTCGAAATCAATCCCGTACACTATAACTTCATCAAAAAAACGGCCGCCGACCTGGGAATCGACAATCTGTTCGCCGTCAAAGCCAATGTGTTCCTCTACCTGAAAAGCTGTCCGAAGCAGTTCGACATCATTTTTTCGGACGCCCCCTATGATCTGGAAGGCAGCGAACAGGTCATCCGGCTGGTACTGGAACGCGATTTACTCAAACCGGATGGGTTTCTCGTTTTCGAACATTCGAAAAACATAAATTTTTCGTCCGACCCTCACTTTTGGCAATCAAGAAGTTACGGAAGCGTGCAATTTTCTTTCTTCAAAAAGTGAGAAAAAAGTTTGAGATACAGATTTTTGTACTACCTTTGCATTCGCAATCAGCAAACGGTGTGGTAGTTCAGCTGGTTAGAATACCTGCCTGTCACGCAGGGGTCGCGGGTTCGAGTCCCGTCCATACCGCAAAATATCGAAGCAAATGATTGCAAAGCCTTGTAAAGTATATTTACAAGGCTTTTTTTTTTTCTGTATCCTAAAAAGGTTCGAAATGCTCTCCAAAAGCAGCTAATAATCAGAGGAAGAGCCCCCCTATTTTGTGCTCGAAGCATTCAGCTACTGCACTTTTGAATCTTACCAGCCATAGACTGTAAGTTCGTAACTAAAAAAGATATATTATGGAAAGACCTCTTTCAGCGTTTTATTCTACCTGTGTAAAAAAAAGACAAATCGTAATGATGAAGTTCCTATCACATTACGACTCACAGTAAATGGAGAAAGAAAAAGAGATGCGTATCCATCGGTTTATCGATCCGAAACAACGGGACGCAGCAAAAGGGGGAGCAAATAGGAGTTGCAAAGCGCTCAACTTATCCCTCGATACCATAAATCTGCGTCGCTTCGCACATATCGAGAGCTGGATAAGGCAGGGAAACACGTTATCGCTCAAACGGGATCGGATCGTTATCTGGAACAAAATGTTCCGAATGCCATTCCTTAACTGAAACATTCAAAGCACACAATCAAAAATCAATACGATAATTATATATCTGCCGGTTTCAAAGGTCTTCGAAGAAAGAATCAGGTATTGCAAAACGACAAGTGAAGAGCATTCAAGTCGAAAAAAGCACCAAGAAGATTTCATGATAGCTATAAAATTCCAATGGCAAATATATTTTCGTACCCAATGATAAAATTCGATATGAGTTTGAAACAGTTTCAAAAACCTATATCATAGGACAAAAGACTTGTATTAATTCTAATGACTTATTCCGCGACTCGTTAAAAACTGTGAAAATTATGTTTGAGACTAAAGCAACAATACTCGATCGTCCAAGCACTTCGAATAACAATTCGGATCGCTTTGCAGGCAAAATCAGGTATGGCCCCCTTGACAAGGCAACAAACCGACAAATCTTATAAAAACAAAAAAGAGAGCGATATCTTAATTCGGATACCGCCTCTCAAATTCAAATCGAAAAGTTATCGGACATTATCAACGTTTCACACTGAACACCTCACGAGGAGTATTCGCCTGCCGCACACTCTGCAGTGCATTCAACAGCCCGGCAACGTCGGCATCCGGTTCTTCGGTATCGGGCAGTTGCAACACAAGACCGTCCGCCACATCCTTTCTTATCAAATAATAAGGACCAACCGGATCTTCATATTTGTTATTAAGCAGTTTGTCTTGCTCGACATCTCCCGTAGAACTGATTCCATACGGCCACATAGACATTATATAAGCACCTTCATTGTTCCCATCCATATAATACAGCGGACAAATCTTAATCACAGTCTTATTGAGATTTCCCATAAAACCGATGAATCCTTTCGACCACGAAGGCATATTCTCATACATTTTATCATCATAAGGCAAATAAGTATACACTTTTTCGTCACCGACAGTTCCGACAAAATTTGTACCAGGAAACATACTTCCATACAATATCCCCCTCCGTCTCTATGTCCTGAGGAAAAAGATATACCTATCTTATGATAATTGTCTTCCGCCGGTTCGAAATCCATTTTTATCGCAAAATCCCGGAATTTGTTTCGATCCCCGCCCCATCCCTTGGAGATAAAACGATTTCTTATCATCAGCAGGAGAAATGGTAACCGGAAATTCTTCACCCACTTCCTGTACATCGAGTGATCCATTCTCCTCCTTTACAGTACCGGATGTCTGCAACAGCCACTCCGGCAAACTGTTCGTAAGTCGATTCATGCAGCATCTGCACTTCCCGAGCCTCGTACCAAAATCTATAACTACGAGAAACCTCGCCACTGACGACTATTTCAGAAAGATTTTTTCCAACCGGCGCAACAATAAAATAATAATGATCGTAACCGGTGAAAGCAAAAGGAACACTTTCGGCATCACCCAAAATCAATTTATCCGCCACAAGATCGTCCCAAGTTTTGCCCAACTCCATATAATAATCGATATCCTCCTGCATCCACTCCTTCGGATCTCGTTCGCTATTGGAAGGAATAGCACTTACCCAATAATATACCTCGGAATCGGAAGGCTTCACCGGCGTAAGGATAAATAAAACGCATTCTCAATATAGCGCTCATAAGGTGTAACGGTAAATGTTACGCTTTCCTCCTAAAGTCCTTACAGTTCCGGAAAACCAACTGAAATGGTCTTTCCTCCGGCCTTGCAACCACTGGACCGAATAATCCGTAGCAGGCAGAAGCCCGTCCAAAGAAAAGTCGTCGTCTCGGTGTTCTGTGCAGCAACAGCAACGACTTGGCCGTCTTTCTCATACGAAACCTCGTATCTGTATGAATCCGCTGTTTCCAAGGCATTCCACCCGGCAGTAAAAAGAGACACCGGTAATCGCGCTGAATGTCACTTACGGTGCCGGAAATTTATTATCATCTCCTTTCGTACCGTCGTCGTCACTATCGCATGCCACAGTAATACAGGAAATACAGGCGACGAAAAAATAACATAATTTTTTCATACCAAAATATTTAAAAGTTAAAATCAGCCATAGCCCGGAATTTGTATTTCATCCCCTTATCCAGTTCCTGAGGCATCTGATCTGGCTCCGGATGCCATATCGAACGCATATTACCATCCGCGCCGAGCATTCGGCGGAAGTCCATAGACTGCATCGGACAACGGGACACCGCCCTTCTCCTTGAGAGTGTCGTTAAACAGCTGTTTGTTCTTCCTTATTTCGTCGTCAGACAGGCTGCCTCCTCCTCTCACTCCGGAATAAGCCTCGTACAAAAGCCCTAACTCTCTGATCCGGCACATACCAGTTTTTAACTCCCATAACATCCTTTTCACTGCACCACAGGAACCCGGATAATTCTCCCGCCATCCTTCCATATTATATACACAATCCGTATTATATCGCCCCGTCTGTGGGAAAGAAGCCATCGGTTCTTCGTATTTGTAAGACCATATGGTTTCAGTTTCATCGAGCGAAACCACAGTTCCACTTTACCTCCGAATCAATATATATCACGATTCCTTTACAAAGCCGTTCTCGTAATAATCCCCTATTTCGTAAGTCGTCGTCACGGGGAATCGGATCTTCCGGTTTTGTAGGAGTTCTCGAATTTTGCCGCAAACCGGTCATAAGACCGGCTGCAACAAGCATCATCAAAAATGATTTTAGTTCTCATAAAACATCACTATTCGGACAACTCCTCGATGTCCAACTGTTATTGTTCCTCCTGTTATATTATCGAAACCGTCTCCGGTATCCGCAGGGCTTGTATGCCAAAGTTTATAGACTTTCGTGGGAATTCCCGCCTCGTCATAAGCGATCGGAATAGCCATACCAAGTCTGTCCGAATTGTGCGTCCACTTTGTATGAGCTTCTGAACTGGGCCACTTGACGCTTTGAGCAGCTCCCTCACTTCGGAAGCCGTCTTGCCAGCCCACTCGTCCCTCCGACAAACGACTGAAAATAGTGCCTTTCGAATTATTCGCATACGTCCAAACCCTATACATATTCCGGTTCTCCTCCGGATAGCCGTACGACATTACGATGAACTCCAGGGAAGCCAGGGTCACCTGATCCGCAACGGTAGTGAATTGGGTCAAACTGGCTCTGTCGTATAGGTACCGTCGGCCTTGGAGTCCAAAAAAACATACAGATAATACGTAGTACCAGGAGTAAGCCCGCCGATCTCTATCGGCACAAACAGATCCTCCTTGCCGTTCATGAGAGCACGAGAAAGGAACTCTTTACGCGTCATCACGCCCGAATTCGGATGAGAATCGTTCCAATCTTTCACTCTGGCATCGATAAATGCGTCCATATGAGCCTTCAGACCGGCAGTCTTGTCCCCCCGAAATAGCGTCGTATTCGGCTTTCGTGATATAATTGAAAAGGAATGTTTCATTTTCATAATTACCGTCAGCCTACCGTAACCATCGCATCGATCTTGGCTATGCTCGATACGCTAAGTTCGTATTGGACCGAGGACATCACTGCCGGCGACGTATTGACCTCGACTTTCTTGAGATTTATCTTGTCGTCGAGTTTCGGCGATCCGTCCGGATTGCATGCAAAAGATCAAAAGATAATATTTGTCGTTGGGAATAAGGCCTCCGAACGAAACATTCGCAACATCCGCATAAAGATATTTGGAAATATTCTGGTTATAAGCATCGTAAATCGTCTGAATGATTTCGGCATCCGATTTGGCGTCGGCAAAATACTCCTGAAGCTCCATCATAACGGCAAAAGCCTCACTCTGCTCTGCCGTGACTATAGCCGAATAAGCGACATCGGTAACGACTTCGGAGGATACCGTATAAGAATTTTTAGGAGATTCGCTCGTCCTAATAGTTTCTACCGTAGCCTCCGAAATACAGGTTCCGTCATTGGCCACACAGACTGCGAAGGCATAATAAGTTCCCTCCGGCAGAAGATTTTCAAACGAGGAATCGGAAGTTTTGCCGCTAACAGTCACTTCAGCAATGAATTCCGGCAACGTGTAAGTCGCATACCGCTCGGTTTTTTCCACTCTGCAAGATAGTTCTCGACAAAAAGCCGGTAAATTTGCCGGATCACCTCCACAGTAATCCATATATACGGCAGGGAGAAGAATGTCGTAATAATATACGCAATCCGTTCGGTCCGGCTCGACATTCAGCGTAAACGACGTCGGCGTCACGTCCGAAGCCGTAATCTTGAAATTCACCTCTACTTGCTCGACGACCAATGTCTTGAATTCATAAGTATTGACAGTCGTAAGAATCTCCAATTCGGTCGATAATCCATAGGCGTAAAAGACATAATCGGTCTCCCGAACAAGCGTATTATATTTCCACTCCTGCTCTCCTTTAAGCAATGCCCTCCAGCAAGAACTCCTCGACCCCGACTCCATTAGCCTCGCGAGGGCTTTTATATTTTCGATGTTTGCTGCCTGCAAACTCTCCAAGATTTTCAAACTGGCTGAAATCCGACTTTTCGAGCACTCCGAAAAAAGTAAGTCATATTCTTGTCTTCGGGAGTTATCTTCACCTTGAACGAACCTTGCGTCAGCTCAAAGTCTCGGAATTGAAAGTCAGACGTCGGCTCTGGCCCCGTTCCTCGGTATCATCGTCGCTACAACCGACCCAAAGGAAGCAGGCAAACCGCTCCCATGAACAAAAACGTAAAAACAAGTTCATAACAATAATAATTTAAAATTAAACAACCTTCGAAGAGATCCTTTAGAAAGCAATTTCTCCTTTCGAAATTTAAATTATAAAAAGGTCATGAAATCCAAGCTCAATTTCCCCCCGAAAAAAAAGCAACAAATAGAAAAGTAAAACAACAAAACAGACAAAAATCATCCGATCAAATTCTATTTATTTTGAAAAAACAAATATTAACATACACGTACTATAATACTCAAAATCCCTGCGATCTTTTTTAATTTCAATGAATATCAGAAAAACCAAAATACTCCTTTATTATCTGCAGCAAAACATCTTTAAGCCGCAGATTTCTCATCTTTAACCGAACACTCCGACTTATAGCCCGACCGATCCTCGTTAGAATAATTATTGCATAATAATTTAAGATAAGATTCGAAATGACGAATCATACACGACAAACTTCGATTTTTCCAACCGTTTATGAATACAAACGACTTTGCATTGACCATCCTGTTCGGAATCAAAAAAATTCCTCGCCTGGATCGGCATTCCGTCCCATATGCTCGACAAAATGGACGAACTCCTGTTTCTGATCGTGATCGTGATTATCGCATTCATCGTTGCGGGAATCGTCCACGCCGTATTGGTGCATCTGGCGAAAAAAGATTCTGAAACGCAAACGTGTCGGATTCTTCGAATCGATGTTCAAATACGGCGTATTTCGGGAAGCTGACGGCCATCATTCCGCCACTGATGGTTTCCGCCCTGCTGCCATTCGCTTTCAGCAAAGATTCCGCCTGGTTCATCCTGAGCGAGAAGATCACCTGGATCTATTTTTTCATCGCCCTGATTATCTCCGTAAATGCCATACTGAACACGGTCGGAGATGAGCTGAAAAAGAACAAGCAACTGAAAAACCGCCCGATGAAGGGCTTTATCCAGATATTCCGCGTGGTTTTTCTACTGCGTCGTCGTGATCGTTATCATTTCGATCCTGATCAACAAATCGCCGCTCCAACCTGATTACGGACTGGGTGCTTTCACAGCCGTATTGATGCTGGTGTTCAAGGATACTATTCTGGGACTGGTCGCGGGCGTGATGATCTCCGAGAACGACATGCTGCGCATCGGCGACTGGATCGAAATGCCGCAGAACAACATAAACGGCACCGTTATCGACATATCCCTGGATGTCGTGAAGGTTCAGAACTTCGACAACACGATCGTAACCGTCCACCATTCGCTGGTTTCGTCTGTTCGCATATCAACTGGCGGTAAGGCATGAGCGACTCGGGCGGACGGCGCATCATGCGCGAATATACCCTGAAACTCGATTACATCAAACCGTGCACACCGGAATTTCTGGAGAAAAAATGAAAGCCTTCGACAAAGAACTGGCACAATTCATAACCAGTGCTATGAAGCAGGCAGCCGATGGAAAAAGTCGCCAACACGGATAATCCCGACGGTCTGGTCAACGGGAATCGAGACGAATCTCGGTCTGCTGCGGGCCTACACATGGTGATGTATCTGCAGCGCCATCCTTTCGTCCAGCAAAGAACTGCTGCTGATGGTGCGGACACTGCCGCCGGTAGCCAACGGCCTTCCGGTCCAGATCACTGTTTCTCCTCGAACAAAAACTGGCCGAGTTACGAATCCATCCGGGCAGAAATCATGGAACACTTCGTTTCCGTATTGCCGGCGTTCGAACTCTATCCGTTCCAAAACGCAGACGCCCGCGATATGATCCTGAGCAGCACATCGAATCCGCCAAAGTCGATCTATCGACACTGATCGAATCCCGGTACGACCGTCACGCAAAGCAACCCCGTTCGATGTAGAAAAACAGGAGGTGCAAGACTCATCTCCGAAAGCATAACCGATTCGGGATTTCACCGCTACCGACAAGGCAATATCGGGATAAGCGAACTTCGGGGAACAGGCATAGGTTCGCCGAGGTTACAAAGCCGGACGGACCCGCCCCGACCGTAGGACCAAACGAGAAACACCCTGTTCCGGAATCGGTAGGGTGTTTTCGTTACTCGCAGGGCAACGTCCGGTAAAACCGCATTTTCCCCCCCCCTTCTCGACACGCTTCTCCGTTTATATGGTCATGGCGAAAAATCTGCCCGCCATAAACAGACCGCCCCTCGTCGGCTGCTCTTCC
>VOFG01001670.1_pt1 | contig 17906 bp, 26 predicted proteins | sample 5384171 | NCBI WGS metagenome assembly VOFG01 (sample SAMN12384726, study PRJNA508395) | human gut metagenome | isolation source: healthy gut F | host: Homo sapiens
TTTGAGATATTAAACAAGCTGAATATTAAATGTTTCATTTACATCGGCGGCAATGACTCCATGGACACGATCAAAAAACTTTCGGATTATGCGATCCTGACGGGACAGTCTCAGTTTGTCGGTGTTCGAAGACCATTGACAACGACCTGGCTCTGACGGACCATACACCGGGTTATGGAAGCGCAGCCAAATATATTGCGACCTCCCACGAAGGAAGTAAATCCAGGATGGCATCGGTTTCTCCTATAAAAAGCAGCAGGTCATCATCATCGAGATCATGGGCCGCAATGCCGGATGGCTGACCGGAGCGGCTGCGCTGTCCCGCGGAGAAGACTGCGACGGACCGGATCTCATCTATCTGCGAGCTGACCTTTGACATTGAAAAGTTTACCGCGAAAGTGCGGAAGCTTCTGGAAAAGAAGGACGTCGTCGTTGTGGCGGTTTCGAAGGAATCCGCATCAAGGATGGCCCGTTATGTCAGCGAACTGGGAAGTGCCTCCGACTATGTAGACGCATTCGGACACAAGCAGCTGACCGGAACCGCAAGTTATCTGGCCAACGTGATCCATCGCGATATTGGCTGCAAGACCCGTGCCGTAGAATTTTCCACCTTACAGCGAAGCGCAGCTCATCTGGCATCCCGTGTGGATGTGGAATGAGGCCTTCATGGTGGGCGGTGCCGCAGTAAAGGCAGCCGATGAGGGTGATTCCGGCAAGATGGTTGTCATTGACCGTGTATCAGATGATCCGTACCAGTGTGCAACCGGCATTTATGATGTACACAAGATCGCCAACGGCGAGAAGATGGTGCCGAGAGAATGGATCACCAAGGACGGTACTTATGTGACTGAAGAATTTATTGATTATGTAAGGCCGTTGATCCAGGGTGATTCCCCCGTCCGTCATGGTAGACGGCATCCCACGCCACCTCTATATGGGAAAGAAGTAATTTTGGTGATGCAGATAGCATGATTTCCGGACACTCCCGCATATATTTTAAAACAGCAGGGACCGGCGACAGGTGCATTTTCGACTGCCGGAACAGAGTCTGTTTTGGGGGAGTGTCTATATGGAAGAGTACAGTGTATACCGGGATATTCAGGCAAGGACCGGAGGCGAGATTTATCTGGGAGTTGTGGGACCGGTGCGGACCGGAAAATCCACCTTCATCAAGCGGTTTATGGAGCAGATGGTGCTGCCTGGAATTACGGATGAACACCAGAAAAACCGCACCCGGGATGAACTGCCCCAGAGCGCGGCGGGCAAGACGATTATGACCACGGAACCCAAGTTTGTTCCCAAGGAAGCGGCCCGCATTGAACTGGGGAGGATACCGCGGTGAAGGTGCGGCTGGTGGACTGTGTGGGATTTATGACGGAGGGTGCCAGCGGTCACATGGAAAATGAAAAGGAGCGGCTGGTAAAAACGCCCTGGTTTGAGGAGAGCATTCCCTTTACCATGGCGGCGGGAAATCGGTACCCGCAAGGTAATCCGGACCACTCCACCATTGGCCTTGTCGTCACTACGGACGGCTCTTTTGGAGAACTGGAGCGTCAGGCCTACATAAAACCAGAGGAAACGGCAGTCCGGGAGCTTCAGGAGATCGGAAAGCCGTTTCTGGTGCTTTTAAACCCAGCCGCCCGTATTCCGAGGAGACCAGAAATCTGGCAAGGGAACTGGAGACAAAGTACGGTGTCTGTGTTATGCCGGTAAACTGTGAACAGTTAAAGGCCGGGGACATTTACCAGATCTTAAAGCAGGTTCTGTTTGAGTTCCCGGTAACGGAGGTGGATTTCCAGATCCCCAAATGGCTGGAGATTCTTCCGGCTTCCCACTGGCTCAAGCAGCAGGCCGTGAAGGCAGCCCGCAATGCCATGAGCCACATCCGAAGGATGAAAGATTTCAGGGATTCCTGGAAGGATGAGGAAGCGGAAGCCGTAAACAGTATGGAGACCGGGCGGATGGATCTGTCAAATGGGAAGGTCACGGTGCGCATGCTGTTTTGAGGATGGCTATTATTACCAGATCCTAAGTGATTTTTCCGGGCTGTCCATTGCGGACGAATATCAGCCGATGCAGCAGCTAAAAGATCTTGCGGCGAAAAAGTCCGAGTATGACAAGATTCAGAACGCGGTGGAGCAGGTGCGGGCCAGAGGCTACGGCGTGGTGACGCCGGAACGCTCGGAGATCGTGCTGGATGAGCCGGTGGTGATCCGTCACGGGAACCGCTACGGGGTCAAGATGAAGGCGGAAGCGCCGTCCATCAACCTGATCCGGGCCCAGATCCAGACGGAAATCGCTCCCATCGTGGGAAGCGAGCAGCAGGCTCAGGATCTGATTGCCCTATATGAAAGACAACGCAAAACCGGGAAGAGAATGGAATCTGGGAGACAAATATCTTCGGAAAATCCATAGAACAGATTGTGGAGGATGGGATTCAGGCCAAGGTAAAGCCAGATGACAGAGGAGTGCCAGGCAAAGCTTCAGGACGCGCTCCAGAAGATCATCAACGACAGCAACGGAGGCCTGATCTGCATCATTATCTAACTGGCTTTTGTAAAATTGGCCGCGGAACATTCCCATATCAGGTTGTACGCATCTCGAACACGCATGTACGAATGTGCGAATGAAATCCGACACAGGCGAACATGTGTAAGTGAGAGCAAGCGAACAACGATATGGAAATGGGAGTGGACAACTTTGCGAAAGCCCCGCATACAAAAGGAGGGTGCTTTATGAGATTGGTTTTCAGCGGAGCAGCTCATGAGGTAACTGGAAGTTGTCATTATCTGGAAGTTGGTGCCAGCAAATTTCTGGTAGACTGCGGCATGGAGCAGGGGGTTAACATTTATGAAAATGTGGAGCCGCCGGTACCGTGGTCTGATATCCAGTTTGTACCTGACCCACGCCCACATTGACCACGTGGGCATGCTGCCTTATATTTACGCCAGAGGCTTTAAGGGGCGGGTGATTGCCACCAACGCTACCTGTGATCTCTGCAACATCATGTTAAAAGACTCTGCGCATATCCAGGAGATGGACGCGGAGTGGAAAAACAGGAAAGCACGGCGTGCCGGACGTCCGGAAGTGCCGCCGTTATATGAGATGAACGACGCGCTGGGTGTGCTGGAGCATTTTGAAGGCTATAATTACGATGAAGTTGTGGAAGTGAACGATGAGGTTTCCATCCGCTTTACGGACATCGGACATTTGCTTGGTTCCGCATCCATTGAAATCTGGATGAAGGAAGACGGCACGAGAAAAGATCGTCTTTTCCGGCGATATCGGCAATTTCAACAAGCCACTGATCCGGGATCCGATCTACACGAAGGAAGCGGACTACGCAGTCATGGAGTCCACCTACGGCGACCGGTTCCATCAGAAGGAAAAAACCATATTTCCGAGTTGGTGCGGATTGTCCAGGAAACTCTGGACCGGGGCGGCAATGTCGTGATCCCGGCCTTTGCGGTAGACGTACCCAGGAACTTCTTTATTACTTCCGTCAGATCAAATCCCAGCACCTGATCCACGGTCATGATAATTTCGAGGTCTACGTGGACAGTCCGCTGGCCGTGGAAGCTACCCATGTTTTCAAGGAAAACCAGGCGGAATGCTACGATGAGGAAACCAGGGAACTGGTGGAGGAGGGCATCAATCCGATTGCCTTCCCAGGGCTGAAGCTTTCCGTTACCAGCGACGAATCCATCAACATCAACTTCGACGCGAAGCCGAAGGTTATCATTTCCGCGTCCGCATGTGTGACGCAGGCCGAATCCGCCATCATTTAAAGCACAACCTGTGGCGGAAGGAATGTACGGTGATTTTTGCCGGATACCAGGCGGTAGGCACCATTGGCCGCGCGCTAGTAGATGGCGCGAAGGAAGTAAAACTCTTTGGTGAGAGTATCGACGTGGAAGCCCACATTGAGATACTCCACGACATCAGCGGCCATGCGGACCAGAATGGTCTTTTGACCTGGGCCCTGGCCTTTGAAAAGAAGCCGCAGCAGTTTTTCGTAGTTCACGGCAACGACGATGTCTGCGACCGCTTTGCGGAGCTTTTAACGGAAAAGACCGGCGTGCCGGCTAAAGCACCGTTCTCCGGTTCGGAGTTTGATCTGATCAAAGGCGTTTGGGTACGGGAGACCGCAGGAATCCTGATTCCGGCCAAGAGTGCTCCGGCGAAGAAAGCCAGTGGTGTCTTTGCACGGCTTCTGGCTGCAGGCGAGCGCCTGATGGGTGTCATCCGCAGAAATGAGGGTGGAGCCAACAAGGATCTGGCAAAATTTGCCGACCAGATCAATGCATTATGTGACAAATGGGACAGATAGGAGAATAACAGATTATGTCAAAAAAGTACAGATTTACACCGATGGTTCTGCAAGGGGAAATCCAGACGGACCGGGAGGATACGGCGCAGTCCTGCATTTTACGGACAGCAAGGGGCAGCTCCACGAAAAGGAGCTGTCCGCCGGATACAAAAAACCACCAACAACCGCATGGAGCTGATGGCGGCCATCGTGGCGTTGGAGGCATTAAACCGCCCCTGCGAGGTGGATCTGTACTCGGACTCCAAATACCTGACCGATGCCTTCAACCAGCACTGGATTGACAACTGGGTGAAGAACAACTGGAAGCGCGGAAAAGAGCGGTCCGGTGAAAATATTGACCTGTGGGAGCGGTTGTTAAAGGCAAAGGCTCCGCACCGGGTGAATTTCATCTGGGTAAAGGGTCATGCGGGACATCCACAGAATGAGCGGTGTGACCAGCTGGCCACCACGGCGGCAGATGGAACCGGTCTTCTCACCGATGAGGAGTGGAGGCCTGATCAGCAGTGCGGCTTTTTGTTAGCTGCCAGAAACTGTTAAGGCTTTCTTACGATTATTTACTTCTCTTGAACTTATATTTTCATTTAGTCCTGTTTATGTTATGGTATGGTCAGTGAAGCGAGAACTATATCAGAATAGGCAGGACTGATTGATTTATGAAGCTAAAAGGAATCTGGGTAGCCATTGCAGTGATTTGTGTGGCAGGAATCGGAATCACAGATTATTCCGTGCGGCATCTGGCGGCTGGCGGGACATCATATGTTTCAGAGGAACGAATGGAACAGAGTGTGTCCGGACAGGCTGATCTGGCACTGGCAGAAGAGGCCGGGGGCCGCAGAAGCTACGGAAATCGCGGAAAACGCGATCGGGCCGGAGCAGGCCGCTTTGGCTGCTGGAAACGAAGAAATAAGCGAGACAGAAGGCGCCACTGAGGCAGCCGAACATCTGGGAAAGAAGATGGCAGTGAAGAGGCGGCGGAAGCGTATACGCTTTCGGAACAGAAGATAGCCGCTGCTTTGCAGATGTGTCTGTATTGGGCAATTCTGGAATTGCGGCTCAGGCCGATATGCCGGATGAAGCAGCATGCGGAGCCGGAACAGCCATGGAAAAAGAAGAAACACAGGCTGGAACAAAGGCCGGCATTCTGGCCCAGCTGGCTGAGCTGGATGCCCAGGCGGAGGAACGCCGGAACGCAGCGGCAGATGGCAGTGCCAATACCCAGAAAGCCGCAGCGGAGGCAGAACGAAAAATCTGGGAGAATAAGATGCAGAGCATTCTGGAAACCCTGGAGCAGCAGCTGTCTGGGGATGAAAAGACCGCGTTCTTCACAGAACAGCGCAGCTGGGTCCGTGACCGGGAAAGCACGGCAGTGGCCAACTCCAAGAAACAGAGCGGAAGCACACTGGAGGAGCTGGAATACATCCGCTCTTTGCGGGACCTTACCAGGGAACGTGTTTACGCACTGGCTAAGCAGTATGAAACCATTCTGGATGGGGCAGAATAAAAACAGAAACAGGAAGCAGGCAGGAATATCATGGATTTCGCCTGCTTTTTCCATTGGCGGAGTCTGTTAAGAACCTGACAGTAGGGACTTGATAATTATGGTTTCCTATGGTAAGATACAAAGATGAATTGATTTATTTTTCTGAACATAAGGAGGAAGTTATTATGGCAGCAATCGCAACAAGTCTGATTGGATATACCGTAAAGCCGTTATTTTTGCAGCGCTCGCGTATGCGGGAATCATCTGCGGCAAGAAGTTCAGAGACAAAAAGAGGCTGACCGCGCATAAAGGACGGCAGCAAAATCCAGCCGCTGTCTGCGCAGCATGCGGCGGCGATAATACGGAGGAAGTAGTAAAGTGAAGAAGTATGGAGTAAACGAACTGAGAAGAATGTTCCTGGAATTTTTTGAGAGCAAGGGACATCTGGCAATGAACAGTTTCTCTCTGGTGCCGCATAATGACAACAGTCTGCTCTTAATCAATGCAGGTATGGCTCCATTAAAGCCGTATTTTACAGGACAGGAGATCCCGCCGAGAAGAAGAGTGACGACCTGCCAGAAGTGTATCCGTACCGGCGATATTGAGAACATCGGTAAGACCGCACGTCATGGCACCTTCTTTGAGATGCTGGGCAACTTCTCCTTCGGTGATTATTTCAAAGAGGAAGCGATTCACTGGTCCTGGGAATTTTTAACCGAGGTTGTCGGACTGGAGAAAGACCGTCTGTATCCGTCTGTTTACTTAGACGATGATGAGGCATTCAACATCTGGAAAAGGAGATTGGTGTTCCGGGCTGAGAAGATCTTCCGCTTTGGCAGAGAGGATAACTTCTGGGAGCATGGCGCTGGTCCATGCGGTCCGTGCTCTGAGATCTATTATGACCGCGGAGAAAAATACGGCTGCGGTAAACCGGGATGTACGGTAGGCTGTGAGTGCGACCGTTACATTGAGGTATGGAACAACGTATTCACCCAGTTTGAGAACGATGGCCACGGCAACTATATACCGAGTTAAAGCAGAAGAATATTGATACCGGTATGGGTCTTGAGCGTCTGGCTGTTGTCGTTCAGGACGTAGATTCTCTGTTCACGGTAGATACCAACAAAGCCCTTCTGGATGAGGTCTGCGCTCTGGCACATACCCAGTACCAGGTGGACCACAAGAAAGACATTCTCTGCGTATCATCGCTGATCACGTGAAGTCCTGTACCTTCATGATTTCCGACGGCATCATGCCCACAAATGAGGGTCGTGGCTATGTACTGCGCCGTCTGATCCGCCGGGCAGCCCGTCACGGACGTCTGCTTGGTATCGAGGGCAGATTCATGCCGGAGCTTTCAAGACCGTCATCGAGCTTTCCAAGGACGGATATCCGGAGCTGGGAAGAGAAGAAGGCTATGATCTTAAAGGTTCTTGCGGAAGAGGAAGAGAAGTTCAACAAGACCATCGACCAGGGCCTTTGCAATCCTTGCAGACATGGAGAGCGAGATGTCCGCAAAAGAACGAGACCGTACTTTCCGGCGAGAACGCATTTAAGCTGTATGACACCTACGGATTCCCGTTAGATTTAACCATCGAGATCCTGGAAGAGAAGAACCTGACTGTAGATGAGGAAGGCTTCCAGGCAGCCATGAAAGAGCAGCGTGAGAAAGCAAGAAAAGCTCGTAAGACAACCAACTACATGGGTGCAGATGTAACCGTATACCAGTCTATCCCGGCTGAGATTACCTCTAAGTTCGTTGGTTATGACAGACTGCAGCATGAGTCTAAGATTACGGTTCTGACCACCGATACCGAGATTGTAGAGGCCCTGACCGACGGCCAGCGCGGAACCATCATCGTGGAGGAAACCCCATTCTACGGAACCATGGGCGGCCAGTGCGGTGATACCGGTGTGATTACCGGCGCAAACAACGGAACCTTTGTAGTAGAGGATACCATCCACTTACAGGGCGGCAAGATCGGCCATGTAGGACATATGACCAGCGGCATGCTGGCAGCAGGCGAAACTGTTACCTTAAAGGTAAACGAGACCTCCCGCCGTTCCACTGAGAAGAACCACAGCGCAACCCACCTTCTGCAGAAGGCCCTGCGTATCGTTCTCGGTGACCATGTGGAGCAGGCTGGTTCCTGGTTACTCGGACAGACTTCGTTTCGACTTTACCCATTTCTCCGCTATGACTCCGGAGGAGATCAAGAAGGTTGAGGAGCTGGTAAATGTGAAGAAGATTCAGGAGAACCTGGATGTTGTAACACAGGAGATGAGTCTGGATGAAGCGAAGAAGACCGGCGCTATGGCGCTGTTTGGGAAAAGTATGGTGAGGAAGGTTCATTATTGGTTAAGATGCGTTTTCAAGAGCTTTTGTGGTACTCATGTCGCTAACACTGGCGCAATTCATACATCAAGATCCTCTGAGGGGTATCGCAGCAGGTGTCCGCAGAATCGAGGCACTGACCGGCGACGGCCTTATGCGCTACTACGAGAACCTGGAGCAGGAGCTGGCTGAGGCAGCAAAGGCAGCAAAGACCACTCCGGCAGATTTAAAAGCCAAGATCGAATCTATGCTGGAGGAGATGAAGACACTGCATGCTGAGAACGACAAGTTAAAGAGCAAGCTGGCAAACGAATCCCTGGGAGATGTTATGAGGCCAGGTTCGTGACGTGAAGGGCGTGAAGGTTCTGGCTGCGAAGATAGCAGATGTGACATGAACGGCCTGCGCGGACTGGGCGACCAGTTAAAGGACAAGCTTGGCGAGGGCGTGATCGTTCTGGCATCCGTTCAGGGTGACAAAGGTCAACCTGATGGTAACCGCAACCGATGAGGCTCAGAAGAAGGGCGCTCATGCAGGCAACCTGGTTAAGGCGATTGCCGGTCTGGTTGGCGGTGGCGGCGGCGGACGTCGAACATGGCCCAGGCCGGCGGCAAGAACCCGGCCGGTGTGGACGCAGCTCTTGAGAAAGCTTACGAGACTGCAGCTGAGCAGATTCAGTAAAAATACAAAGAAACAAAGACAGCCGGAATGCACCAGAGTGGTGTGTTCGGCTGTTATGCAAAAAAGTACGAAAAATCCGCAAAAAACTTAAAAACAGTTGACGAATAGAGATTTTATGCTATAATCATAGCAGTGCTATAAAATACCCAAACAGTTGTATTATGCACAATTACACAACTGGAGGGAGGTTAGAGTGTGAGCGATGTCAAACGTAATTGTTAAAGATAACGAGAGCTTAGACAGTGCTTTACGCAGATTCAAAAGAAACTGTGCAAAGGCTGGCATTCAGCAGAAATTCGTAAAAGAGAGAGCATTACGAGAAACCAAGCGTAAGACGCAAGAAAAAGTCTGAAGCTGCAAAGAAAACGCAAATTTAATTAAGTATTTTGCAATCCCTGGTCTATGACCAGGATTTTTTCGTATATTTTTATGTGAAAGAATACAGCGGGGAGCGTGGCATGCTGGAACATGCGAAACAGTCAGTGGCAGAGCAGTTAAAGCTTCCGGGCGATGTGATGCTGGGGAGACCCTTTATCCTTTTCCGGAAGATACAGTGTGACAGTAGAAAATTACCGGGGCATCCTGCTGTTTGAGGAGAACTGTATCCGCTTCAGGGGAAAGAACTGCAGGCTGCAGATCTGCGGAAAGCGGCTGAATATCGTTTTATTATGACCGTGATTCCATGAAAATCTGCGGCCAGATCCAGAGCATGGAATTTTGTGATTAGCGGGAGGCGGGGCATGCGGTGGCTGAAACAGTGTTACGCCGGATATATGAGAGTACGACTGACAGGCCGCTCGCCGGAACGGTTTTTAACCTGTGCCGGAGCGGAGGAATCCAGCTAGTGGAATCTGTCCTGTGGAAAGAAGGGTACTGCTTTAACCTGTATGCTGCTGCCTGATTTTTACCGGATCCGCCCATTTGCGCGGAAAGCCGGGGTGAAGGTCCGCGTTCGGGAAAAGCTGGGACTGCCCTTCTTTTTATACCGAAACCGGAAACGGAAGCTGTTTACCGTAGGGCTGGCCTCTTTTTTTCTGCTTTTGTTCGTCCTTTCCCGGTTTATCTGGAATATCAGTTTTTCCGGGAATCTTCATTTTACGGATGACATGCTGACCAGACAGCTTCGGGAGATTGGAATCTGCTATGGAATGCCGAAATCTGGTGTGGATTGTGACCGGATCGAGGAAGAGCTTCGGAGCCGCTGTCCTCAGATTGTCTGGGTATCCGCTCATGTGGCGGGACCCGGCTGCAGATCCGGTGCGGGAAAATGAGACGGCGGGGGGATTCTTCCTCCGGGAGGAAACACCAAGGAATCTGGTGGCGGAAACGGCGGGAACGGTCGTTTCCATTCTGGTGCGGACAGGAAAGGCAGCAGTCCAGCCGGGAGATGAGGTGGAAAAGGGCCAGATTCTGGTGGAAGGGCTGGTGCCGGTCACTGATGATTCCGGGAGGTAGTCCGGACACTGTTTGTGCGGGCAGATGCAGATATTCGGCTGCGGACAACAAAGACGTACCGGGAACAGGTACCGCGCTTCCAGACGGTGCGCAGCTACACCGGAAAGAACCGGCAGGGCTTTCGCCTCCGGATTGGAAGTGTGGACATTCTGGCCATGCTTCCTTAACTGGAAAACAGAACTGGGAACTGACCGGCATTTCCAGACAGATGGTATTGTTCGGAGACTTTTTCTTCCGGTCTGGACCGAAACCATCACGGCCAGGGAGTATGAAACTGTAGAACGGAAACGAACGAAAACAGAGTTAAATGCCCTGACAAAAGCGGTTCATGAAAGAAAATTACAAAAAAATTAACCGAAAAAGGGGTACAAATAATCGAAAATGATGTTAAAATATTAGATAACAGTACCGGCTGGACGATCTGCGGAAGCATGACCGTGGAGGAGAATGCGGAACCGGTCAAAAAGCTGGAATCGTTCACAGGCAGGAATTTTCTGAACTGAAAATTCCGCAGGATACCGTGATGACAGCATAATTTGAAGGAGTAATAATACAGAATGAGTGTAATTGAGACAATAATTGATATCCCGGCAGAGCATGAGAAGAATGTGTGCGGCCAGTTTGACAGCTATTTAAAGAAGATCGAGCGGACGCTGCATGTGACCATTGTGGCAAGAGACGGAGCCGTTAAGCTGATCGGCCCGGAATTGATGATCCGCCGCGCCAAGAGCGTGTTCAACAATCTGGTGGAGCTGTCAAAGCGCGGCAATGCCATTACCGAGCAGAATGTGGACTATGCGCTTTCTTTATGTTTTACGGAATCGGACGATGCAATCCTGGAGATTGACAAAGACATTATCTGCCGGACCATCAACGGAAAGCCGGTCAAACCGAAAACAGTAGGCCAGAAGCAGTATGTGGACACCATCCGCAAGAAGATGATCGTTTTTGGCATCGGACCGGCCGGAACCGGCAAGACTTACCTTGCCATGGCCATGGCCATCTCGGCATTTAAGAATGGAGATGTAAACCGCATCATCTTAACCCGTCCGCTATTGAGGCGGGAGAGAAGCTTGGCTTTCTTCCGGGTGACCTGCAGAGCAAGATTGACCCGTATCTGCGTCCGCTTTACGACGCACTGTACCAGATCATGGGAGCCGAGAGCTTTTACACAACCAGGAGAAGGGGCTGATCGAGGTGGCACCGCTGGCATACATGCGTGGACGGACCCTGGATAACGCCTACATCATTCTGGATGAGGCGCAGAATACCACACCGGCGCGGATGAAGATGTTTCTAACCCGTATCGGCTTTGGCTCCAAAGTCATCATCACCGGCGATAAAACCCAGAAGGATCTGCCGAGCGGCGCGGTATCCGGTCTGGATGTGGCCATGAGGGTGCTTGGTAAAATTGATGACATTGGCTTCTGCAACCTGACCAGCAATGATGTCGTGCGTCATCCGCTGGTTCAGAAGATTGTACAGGCTATTGATGACTATGAGAAAAAGAATCCGCCAAGCAGCCGCCGAAGGAAAAACCACACCGGTTAAAAAGAATTAAAATATCACAGATAACGGAATGCAGAAAGGCGGAACATACCATGACGATTAATATTGAATATGAGACAGACAAGCCTCTGGATGTGGACTATGAGAAGGTGGCAAACGACATCATCCCGGCAGCTCTGGACTATGAGAAATGTCCGTATGAGGCTGAGGTGAACCTGATCCTCACGGACAATGACGCGATCCAGGAGATCAACCGGGATTACCGCCAGATCGACCGTCCGACAGATGTGCTTTCCTTCCCGATGATCGACTTTGAGAAGGAATCAGACTTCAGTCATGTGGAGGATGCTGTGGAAGATTATTTCAATCCGGAGACGGAGAATTGATTCTGGGAGATATCATTGTTTCCGTGGAAAAGGTCATTGAGCAGGCAGAAAAAATACGGCCATTCCCGAGGCGGGAGCTGGCTTTCCCTCATTGCCCACAGCATGCTTCACCTGTGTGGCTATGATCACATGGAGGACGCGGAGCGAGAGGTAATGGAAACCCGGCAGAGAGAGATACTGGCAGGAGAGGGCTATCATAGATGAGAAAAACAAAAGGGGAAGAAGTATGCGTTTGGCATAATGGCAGCATGGTGTCTTGCAGTGGGGGCTGCGGCACTGACCGGCTGCGGGGCAAAGGAAGCGAGACAATAAGATCACCGTGGAATCGGCATCGGAAGCACCGGAACAAAGCCGATTGAGATTGAAACGGAGGCACCAGAGACAGAAGCGCCGGAGACCGGGGCAGCAGATCCGGATGAGCAGGAGCCGAGAGTCGAAAAAGGATGGCATGATCCGCAATATCTGACTGGAGAAATGGTGCCGGTATCCCAGGGCAACCGGCGTCCGCTGGCGATTATGATGAGCAATGACAAGGCAGCTTTGCCGCAGTATGGTATCAACCGGGCCGGAGTGGTTTACGAGGCACCGGTGGAGGCCACCATGAACCGCTATCGGCAATTATGGAGGATTACGATGACCTGACCCGCATCGGTTCCGTGCGCAGCTGCCGTACTTACTATGTGTATTTCGCAAGAGAGTTTGACGCCATCTACGCACATTTCGGCCAGAGCACCTTTTGCGAAGCCTTATCTGAAATTCATTGATAATATCAACGGATTGAAGGACAGGGAAGCACGGCTTATTTCCGTTCCAAAGATAAAAAATCTCCGCACAACGCCTATGAGCTTTGAGGGCATTCAGCGTGCCATTGAGAAGCTGGGCTACAGCCAGGAGTACGATGCTGACTATGACGGGCATTTCCGGTTTGCGAAGGAAGGCACGGAAGCGGTCATGCACGGAGCGGATGTGCGCGAGGCTTACAAGGTAACCCCGGGCTACAAGCTGAACAATCCGTGGTTTGAGTACCATGAGGATGACGGCCTGTATTACCGTTTCCAGTATGGCGGACCGCACATGGGAAGTGAGGGACAGATTGCGGTGAAGAACATCATCATCCAGTACTGCCCGGCGGCTTACTACGCGTCCACCGAGTACCGCAACATCAATGTGCAGGCAGATACCTGGGGCTACTACATTTCCAATGGACAGGTGGAGGACATCACCTGTGAGAAGGATGGAGAGTTCGGCGTGACCCATTATTACGACGCGTCCGGCAATGAGATCACTTTAAATCGGGCAAGACCTGGATCTGCATCTGCACCACCAATGACATGCAGCCGGCAAAAATCGAGGGAAAATAAGAGCCGGAATGCCTGTCTGCGGCGGGAAAACACGGAATCATCAGGAAAACTGGATAAAACAGTAAAAATAAGCAGATACTATACCTGGAGGGATTTTCCATGAAAAGTATAGGATCTGTTTATTTTTGTTTCTGGGCGTCAGTCTGGTCTGCATCCTGATTGCTTTTTCCGTGCGGCGCAGCCGGGAAAACAGCGGAGCCTGGGACACACCGAAACTGCAATGAAAGCGGAGCGGCACCGGAAACCGTGACGGAAGACCAGATGGCCGCGAATAAAGACCATGTGCAGGCGGTGACGGAAAGCCGGGAGATGTATTATCTGGTGGCGGAGGATGGTGTGCTTCTGGTGTTTTTAAAGACCGGAAGACCATCTGCCTGTATACCCATGTGCCACTGATGGATTTTCCGCTGGCAGAGCGCACGAAGCTGCGGGGAAGGAATCTGGTTTTTCTTCCATGGCAGAGGTCTTTAATTATCTGGAGTCCTACACAAGCTGACAAAATTTACTTGAAAAGAAACGGCAAACTGGATACAATAGAATCAAATGACTGAGGGAAACTACGGAGGAGAAACGTGAAAAAAAGTACTGATCATCGGAGGCGGGGCTTCCGGCCTCATGGCAGCCATCATGGCGGCCAGAGAGGGCGCAGAGGTGACCATTCTGGAGCATATGGACCGGGTGGGAAAGAAAATTTTATCCACGGGAAACGGGCGGTGCAACATGACAAACCTGTCCCTGCGCCCGGAACATTACCGGAGCAGCCAGAAGCTGTTTCCCATGAAGGTGCTGGACCGTTTTCTCTCTCTGTCTGGGATACGCTGAGCTTTTTGACGGCATCGGCATTGTGACCAAGAACCGGAACGGCTACATTTACCCGAATTCGGACCAGGCCGCTTCGGTGCTGGACGCCCTGCGGTTTGAGACAGAGCATCTGGGCATTCAGACCGTGCTTTCCTGCCATATTAAGAAGGCATGGAAGACGAAAAATGGCACGTTTACCGTGGAAAGTGACCAGGGGTACGTTTCAGGGGTGACAGCCTGATTCTGGCGACTGGTTCCAAGGCAGCGCCAGTGTCCGGTTCCGACGGCAGCGGTTATGAGCTGGCAAAGGTCTTTGGGCACACTATCATCAAACCGCTTCGGCTCTGGTACAGTTAAAATGCAGGGGACGTTCTTCAAGCAGCTGGCTGGCGTGCGCTGTGAGGCGGTGGTGCGGCTGGTGAGTGACGGAAAGACCCTGGCGGCCGATGAAGGAGAGGTGCAGCTGACGGATTACGGCATCTCGGTATTCCGACCTTTCAGGTGAGCCGTTACGCGGCCCGGGCTTTGGATGAGGGGAGAAGAGTCAGCGCAGTGCTGGATTTCTTTCCGTCAAAGAGTATGGAAGATACCGGGACTATGCTAAAGCAGCGGAAAGCAGCCTTGGGTTACCGGCCATCCGGAGAGTTTTTTAAACGGTGTTTTGAATAAGAAACTGGCGGCCGTGCCATTTAAAACAGGCAGGAATTCCGCTGGATGGCACCTGCGGGCGCATCAAAGACAGCCAGTTAGAGGCCCTGGCCATGCAGATGAAAAAATTTGAGGTGCCGGTCACATCGACCAACAGTTTTTGAGCAGGCCCAGGTCTGCTGCGGCGGCGTGGATACCAGAGAGCTTCGTCCTGATACCATGGAGTCGAAACTGGTAAAGGGATTGTTTCTGGTGGGCGAGCTGACGGATGTAGACGGCATCTGCGGCGGCTATAATCTCCAGTGGGCCTGGAGTACCGGGGCTGTGGCAGGAAGAACGGCAGGGAGAAATTAGATTATGATACGATTGACACAGATCAAGCTTCCGGCAGACCATACGCGGAGGCACTTTACAAAAAAGGCAGCAAAGCTTTGCGGGTATCGCGGAAGAAATAAAGAGCTTCATCCGGAAACGTTCCCTGGATGCCAGAAAAAAGGAGCTGTTTTACAGCTATACCGTGGATGTTTCCGTGAAAAAAGAAACTGAGATTTTACATAAGGTGAAAAGTCCCCAGGTAAACCTCTGCAAGGAAACGAGATACCAGTTCCCGGAATCCGGGGAGACAGCATTAAAGGAGCGCCCGGTCATCATTGGAACCAGTCCGGCAGGATTGTTCTGCGGCCTGATGCTGGCGCGGCACGGCTACCAGCCGATTCTTTTAGAACGCGGCAGCTCCGTGGAGGAACGCCAGAAAAAGGTGAATGCCTTTGGCAGGGGCGGTGCCCTGGATCCCCAGACCAATGTGCAGTTTGGCGAGGGCGGTGCCGGTACGTTTTCCGATGGAAAGCTGAATACACTGGTGAAGGACCCGCTGGGCCGCGGAAAGCTGGTGCTGGAACTCTTTACCGAGTTTGGCGCGGATCCTTCCATTTTATATGATCATAAACCGCACATCGGCACGGATGTGCTGGCTGAAATGGTAAAACACGTGGGGGAAGAGATCATCCGCCTGGGCGGAACTGTGCGGTTTGATACCCAGGTGACAGATCTTCTCACAGAAAGTGGCCAGGTGTGCGGCGTGAAGGTCTCTTTTGCGGATCCGCAGACGGGCGCTTTAACGGAAGAAGAAATCCACAGCCATGTGGTGGTGTTGGCCATTGGACACAGCGCAAGGGATACCTTTTCCATGCTGTTAAAACATCAGGTTCCTATGGAACAGAAGGCGTTTGCGGTGGGGCTGCGCATCCAGCATCCCCAGAAGATGATCAACTTCTCTCAGTACGGAAGGGAGGATGCCGGAGCCCTGGGCGCGGCAAACTACAAAGCTTACCAGGCAGACAAAAGAGCGGACGTGGCGTGTACAGTTTCTGCATGTGCCCGGGCGGTTATGTGGTGAATGCTTCTTCGGAAGAGGGACGTCTGGCAGTGAATGGAATGAGCTATCACGACCGGGCCGGAGAGAATGCCAACAGTGCCCTGATTGTTACGGTAACGCCGAGGATTTCCCGGAGAGTGGGCCCTTAAGCGGCGTGGCCTTCCAGCGAAAGCTGGAGGAGGCAGCATACCGGGTTGCAGGCGGAAAGATCCCGGTACAGCTTTATGGGGATTTCTGCCAGAATACCATCAGCACAAAGCTGGCGATGTGGTACCGCAGATGCGGGGCGAGTGGGCCTTTGGCGATGTCCGTTCCATTATGCCGAGCCGCTGAATCTGGCTTTGATGGAGGCAATGGAAGGCTTTGGACATATGATTCATGGCTTTGACCGGCCGGATGCCATTTTTTGCAGGGATTGAGAGCCGGACTTCCCCCGGTGCGCATCTGGCGGGATGAACAGTTCGAGAGCGAGGTGCTGGGCCTTTACCCCCTGCGGCGAGGGCGCCGGTTATGCAGGCGGCATCACTTCCGCGGCGATGGATGGCGTGAAGGTGGCAGAGGCCATCGCAAAGCGCTACAGTCCATGTAAAAAGAACGAATAAGATAACTGTGAGGGTACTGAACAGTTACCGAATAAGAATGATGACGGATGCTGCCTTATGCGGTGGCATTCTGATAAGGAGCAGGATGAACAGTTTCAGAGAAAAACTGAAAGATAAAAAACGGATCGTCATCAAGATCGGTTCTTCTTCCCTGACCCATGAAAAGACCGGGAGCTGAATCTCTTTAAGATTGAAAAGCTGATCCGCGTCATTTGTGATCTGAAGGAGAGGGGAAAGACGTCGTTCTGGTTTCCTCCGGCGCGATTGCGGCCGGACGGCAGGCCCTGGGCGGACAGAAACGCCCCCAGACCATTTCCGAGAAGCAGGCTTACGCGGCTGTGGGCCGGCGCGGCTCATGATGGTGTACCAGCGAATCTTTTCCGAGTACAACCACATTGCGGCGCAGGTGCTTTTAACAAAGGATATCATGACCAACGAGGATTCCCGGGTCAATGCCCAGAATACCTTCGAGGAGCTTTTTGCGCCTGGGGCGGTTCCGGTGGTCAACGAGAACGATACCGTGTCTACCCACGAGATTCAGTTTGGTGATAATGACCGGCTTTCTGCCATTGTAGCAGCCCTCATCGGCGCGGATCTGCTGATCCTCATGTCCGACATTGACGGGCTGTATTCCGAGGATCCCCACAAGAATCCGGAGGCAGAATTTATCGGCCTGGTGGAAAGAAATTACACCGGAGCTGATTGGCATGGGCGGAGGCTCCGGTAGCGATGTGGGAACCGGCGGCATGGCGGCGAAGCTGGCAGCGGCCCGGATTGCCACGGACAGTGGATCTGACATGATCATCTGTAACGCGGATGATGTCGATGTGATCCATGAGCTAATGGAGGGGAAGAAAAAGGAACTCTGTTCCTGGCCCATCCCAACCGGATTTTGACCTGATGGATTACATCAATACGAAATATGAAATATAAACGAGGAGGAGA
>VOFG01002197.1_pt1 | contig 17890 bp, 31 predicted proteins | sample 5384171 | NCBI WGS metagenome assembly VOFG01 (sample SAMN12384726, study PRJNA508395) | human gut metagenome | isolation source: healthy gut F | host: Homo sapiens
ATACAGATATTTTTGTCTGTCTTGTCTGTGTCTCTTCTGCCCCCACAGGAATAATACTTCCCAATATAAACATCATACTCAATGCCATAGCTGTCAATTTTCTCATAATAGCCTCCATTCTTTCATCCATTAATGACTGTTTATTTATTTTGCAACTAAAACTGTCTCAACATTAGCACCATTCATTGTCTTTCCATCTGTAAGCGATGCTGTGCTAATCTTAATAACAGCATTATGTTCTCCTGTTGCAAGCGGATGCTTGCAGTTTTACATTAGTTATAGCTTTTCCAGGTTCAACCATATCTGACTTGTATATAGTCTCGCCCGTATCAGATAAAACAATTTCAAATGTAAAGTAGCATGGATTTCCTTCAGGGTTAAACAGATTCATTGTAACATTATCTTTCCTGCATCTACAGTTATAGATGGATATCCTGGTATCCTTATTCCCTGCTGTCCGCCACTGTAATTACTTCCTGTACCAATTTCACCAGAATCAGAATCAATCGTTGGTATAAATTTATCATCATTATCTTTATTCTTATCTTTTCTGATAACAAGCACTGCAGCCAGAACAGCAACTGCTACGCACAGTACTATTATTGCTGTTATCATAATTTTGTTTTTTGAAATCTTCATTCCAATCCTCCTGACATTCCGTACAGACCGGTCATAAACCAGTCTGTACTAATTACTAATTAATCAAACCTTACACTGACCTTAATATTGCTCAAATCATATTTATCAGAAAATGAACCACTTGCATCAAATCTGTAGCATATAGCATCTATATCTTTGCATCCTATGCTGTATGTGTGCGTGATTGTCTGTTTATTTTTCTTCTTAAGATCAAGCTTCTCTCCATGCCATCCATTCCATGACTTGTTAGAATCTTTTCTATATGTAGTGTATACCTCTGCATATCCGTCATCTACCATTTTAATATAATAACTGATTGTAACAGTCATCGTATTGCAATGCTTCTTTATCTCATTCAGAGATATACCTTCCATATAGATGGAATTAGTTCTTGTATAACCACTTGTTGAAGTTCCTGATGCTCCATCTATGAAGAAATGCAGCTTGACTGGTTCTTCCTTTGAATCATCAGTTACACGATATGAATATGGGTGGCTGTAAGTAAATGTCTTATTAAGACTCCAGCTTGCATATAATGTAACCGTTCCTTCACCCGCAAGATTATCAGCAGAAGCTCCCGGTTTATATGTAACCGTTCCGCCATCTTCTACACACCAGCCAAGGAATGTATATCCATATCTTGAAGTCTTTGGAAGTTCGTATTTCTTGTCATATGTAAATACAAGGTCGTTTATTGCATCTCCATCCTTTGTATCAAAATGTACTGTATACTCATTAGCAGTCCAAGCTGGATACAAGGTAATTATTTCATTATCTGCTGTTCCAAGTCCACTGATAATTTCATTATCATCATATAACTTGTCTGCTCCTGCCTTTTTTGTCCATCCTGCAAATGTATAACCTGTTCTCTTAAACTGATTAGCACTTAATGCTGCTTTATCTGTATACATAAGCTGCATATCCTGCATAGAACCAGTTGTTCCATCACCATATGGAATAAACCGGATAACATAACTGTTTTCCTTCCAGTTTGCTGTGTAGCTTCTGTTACCTGTAGAACCTGTTGTAATTACTGGATCCATAGCCGTTCCATCTATACCAGTTCCGCTCCAGCCTGTAAATGTATAACCTGTACGCTGTGGTCTCTTAAGAGTTATAACGCTGGTGTCAACCTCATATGTTTCAGGATTGTCAGCCTTTCCTCCATCAAGATTATAACTTATAGTATATACATCTTTCTTCCACTGTGCTGTTATAACAATATTGCCAGCAGGCATTACATCTGGAACAGCTTTATCCCAGCCTGTGAATGTATATCCCTTCTTTACCGGAATCTCATTAAAACTAACCTCAGTATTATAATTCTGTGTTATAGAAGCAATTTCACTACCACCATCTGTATTAAAACTGATTGTGTACTGGTTTTATCTTCCAGCTTGCAGTATAAGTGACATCTCTGTCTGGCATTGTACCTGCAACATCTTCATTCCATCCTGTAAATGTATAACCAGTTCTTTCCGGATTAATAATATTAATCTTAGTGCCATATTTATAATCGTATTCAACATCTGGCTGTCCATTATTCAGCTTGAGAACAAATCTGTGTACATTCCTCTTGTAGAAATATCTTATAACAGTCGAACCATCGCCTTTTACTATGGCAGTTTCTGTCTCTGGTGAACTGAATCCTTCCATATACTTAACATCTGGCGTTACCTGGCTGTCAGTATCAGATGTAAAAGGCCTGTCTGTCATACAATTCATATGAACCATCAAGCTTTTCAACAAGATGTTCAACAGTATAATTAACCTTTATCTGCATCCCACTTTGCATATAAAGTAATATCATATGCCGGCATTGTACCGTCAAATGCTTCTGTACACGCTCTGTCAACATACCAGCCTGCAAATGCATATCCTGCTCTTACAGGAACTGGTGCAATAACATTGCTTCCCCATCTGGCTGTTTTCTTTTCAGTACTTACAGTTCCTCCCCATAGAATTAAATGATATGCTGTATGTATTTCTATCATAATGCACCGGAATATAAGACTTCCATCTGCCGCAACAGTACCAGATGGCAGATCATCTGTAAGATGATAAAGCCTGTTGTCATACTGTTCCTTATCTGCAGTTACATTCTGTCCTGTTGTTCCTTTATTAATTCTGGTCTTATCAAGTTCATATTCTCCTGATTCATTTTCAAGATAATATTTTGTTGTGTATACAACGTCATCTGCTTCTTTCCATACCGCTGTATAAGTTGTATCATTTGCAGGAACTGTTCTGTGTGACAGCTGGTTCCCAGCCTTCAAATACATATCCTGCCCTATATGCAACCGGTGTCGGCATAAGAGTTCCATATGTGTATCTTCCTTCTGAAACAACACTGCCTTCTGAAACAAACTTAATATTATATTTATTTCTTGCATAATAATAATTAATTGTTGTGCTTCCATCAGCACTTACTCTCTGTGATAAAGCTGCCGGAGTCATAAATCCGTTTCTTATGTCAGGCTTTGGTGATATCTCTGTATCAGTCTTAGCTGTCTCCTGCTTTGAAGAAGTCTGCTGTATACACACCATCTGTTCCTTCCACATAATCAACAACATTATAAGTCATATCAGTCGCTTCCCACTTCGCATATACAATTCTGTCCTCATTAGGCATTACTGACGGAATAGTATATTTCTTTGTAAAGTGCTTCATCTGTATACCAGCCTGCAAATGTATAGCCCTGTTTAACAGGATCTCCAGGCTTTGTAATTTCTTTTTATTGTACTTAGATATTATAGCATCTACAACTGAACCGCCGTTAGTCTGGAATGCTATATAATATCCATCTCTTAAATTATCCCAGTGCAGAGATATCTTTCTTGTTATCGGCTTAGTATTAAAAGAACCCTTCTGACTCTTCCATGTTATTATCATCTCACCATCCTGCTGAGGTTCACTACCAGGATTAACCTCAACTATATTAGTTTCAGGATCATATGAGAACGCCGGATTAGTCATTGTTATAGAAAATATCTGTCACTGTCATCATAAACCTTAGTAAAATACTCATTATTATTGTCAAGACCTTCTTTCATATCAAGATACTGCATTTCAAAATATGTATCAGGAAGTCTTACAGTCTTAACATCTCTCTTCATCTTGATATCTTTAACAGAATCCTGACCATATGCATAATCGCACACATTTTCAACTACACCAACACTATACAATCTACCATTGCTTCTCAAAAGTGTAGGATTATAACTAAACGTTCCAGAAAGTGCCTGTGCCAGGAAATTAACCTCCATATACATGCCTATTTCCATGTATATAGCTCCCATTGAGCTTGCTGTTCTGCCCCTGCGAAGTCTGCATATTTCAACTGATAGTACAGATATCCCCATACCTGGGCATATCCACCAACCTCTGCGGTAAATCCAACACTTGCAAGTTTTGTTGATATAAAGTACTACAGCCACGCTCAGTCTTATTCCTGCCCGTATTCCTATTGTTCCTATTGCATATACCGAGAACTCATACTGTTCTTCGCTTAAATCAATGGAATTATTTGTAACCTTTCTGTCAAATACCATAATGCTGTAAACATATCTCTTGGCATTCTTATACCAGTATGTCATACCCATTGATATATTAACATTAGCAGAAACAACGAATTCAACCTTAAACTCAATATCAATAATTCCAATAACCCTTACATGTGACTCTGTTAACGACTTACTGTATAATTCAACCCAGTCAGCCTCATCATCAAGCATATCAGAATATCTTTCAGCAAGACTCTTCGCAACAGATATCTCGCTGTCATCATCAGAATCCTTCATATCTTCAAGCCTTGTAGATAAATCCGACTTGTCAGATATATAAGTAGTTCCGATTTCCATCATATTCTTAAGTTCTTCTGCTATTCCATTAATCACTTCATCAAGTTTAGAAGAACTTTCGTCATCATCATCTTCTTCAGCAGTTCTTACATTAACATTGAAATCAATTCCAGTGTAATCATACAGATCTAATGAAACCGCAACGCGGTAGTCATCAATATATGGGAATATGCCCCATACTTTCCATATAGCCTTACCACTTACATTAATATTAATCTTAACTTCCTGCTCAAATGTTGCTGATACAATTACCTTCATATTAGAGAATGAAATCTCTACACCAATATCAAGAGCAAGCCTTAATCCACTTACATTCTCAAAAATGTTTTAAATCAGTTGAAAGGTCAGCTCTTACATGGTCAAGCTTTACTTCTGGTTTCTTGCTGCTATATAATGCAACATTGCCCTGAGCCTTATCTGGAAGATAAGTTATATCCTGCGGCACAATGCTGATATTGGCATCCATAGTATCAGACAGATATTCCTGAAGTTCCTGATAAGAATTCGTTCTTACAACAGCCTGTGCAACCTCATCTACAACACTCTGTGCAAATCCACTGTCAACAGCCTCTTTGCTCAACGCTCTGTTCAATGCCACTGATATCCTGATTCTGTAATATACTTTCACTACTCATTATCAGTCTGATATACATCCATGGCTGCCTGAACTTCATCCCATGTCACATTCTTATATGTGATTACATAATCAGCATTATTAGTTGAAACATTTGTTATAACAGCATACTGTATATCATCATTTCCAGTTGCATACAGAGCAAGATAATCGCCTGTATCAACTGTTGTATCTTCATCAAGTCCAAGTCCTGCTCCAAGACTGTCACTGCCATATGACATTTTATTCTTTGTAATTGTTATGCTGTCATTATCAGGATCATTATCCTTATCATCAGCTACATTAACAGGAAGAACATCAGGAACAAAGAGTATCTCCTCTGCCGCCATACCCCTGTAGGAATATTCATTCCCCTTAGCTGATGTAATCTCAAAGAACGAAACATCATCATCAGATATAACACTGCCATCTAACTGTGGCACAACATCTCCGTCATATACTGCAATCTTATCTCCTGCATTAAGTGTACTGTCCGAATATGTAAAGCTTCCTGTAGTTTTAACAGCTTCCTGACTTATTGTACCATCCTGTCCTACAGTCATTACCGTCACAGATATTCTGTCAGCCTTCTCTCCGTTAACATAGAGATTACTTAAGCTTCCTGACTTTATGTACTTAATGTCATCCCTAAGATTCACATTAGTTACATCCGGCTTATAAACTGTAAAATCATATTCTCTTATTGTCTGGTCATAGCCTGTGAAATACAGCCTGTCATCTGAAAGTTCAAGACGGTAGCCACAGCCTTCCTGCCATGTGCCATTGCATTTTATTATAAATGTATACGCTCCATCATCTAATACACTTCCGGCTGTAATATCTATTGAAGTATTCTCAGAAGAATCGCTTACATTCTTAACTGATACTTTATTCTTTACTTCTTCTTTAGTTAACCTTCCGCTCTTATCAGTTACCGTAATTGTAAAATCATTTGCATCAACATCATAACTTCTTGCGTATGTATCTATACTGACTGTCTTAAGCTCCTGACCGTCAACCCATGATGCATATAATACAACATCACTTAAAAGTCTGTCTGTACTGGCAACATAATCTGTACAGTCCGCATCATAACACCATCCCAAAAATGTCGAGCCTGCCTTGCCTGGAACCGGAAGATCTGAAAGCTTTGTTCCCGCCTCATACACCGAGTTACCAAGCTCTTCCGCACGCCCCTGCTCATCTTTATCATCAGTATAAAGTGTTCCGCCATTAGTTTCATACTTAATATTATATTTTGTTGTTTCAAATGAAATATCAAAAGTAAGATTATCTGTGTATATTCCTGCATATTTAGGAATTTCCTGTAATCTTGTCATATATTTTCCTGTCTTGTCACTGCCTGTTGCTGTAAGCTCTGTTATTACTGAATTATTAGTAAGAGACAGTTTATTCTCTTCATTATATAATTCATATCCCAGCTTTACATCTCCATTCAGAAGATTCCATTCATTCTTAGAATAAACAGATACACTTACTTTATCTTTCTCATACAGTCCGCCTGCATGTCCCGATACTGTAAGATTCGTCTTATCAGCATCTACGCTTTCAGGTATGTCAATGTAATAATAACGTTCAATCCATTTTGCATAAAGAACTACAACTCCTGTGTAATTCTCTTCTGAAATCTCCGTTACAGGACTACCTGTCAGTTCTTTATTATCATACCATCCTCCAAACTCATATCCCTGATTGACAATATCATCCTTATCCGGTAATTGCTCTGCCGGATATTTGTCTGGTGCATTATAGCCACTGACATAATGACCACCGTTAAGCTGATAATCAATCTCCTTTAACTGGGACAGCTCATCATATGAAGACTGATTCCCTTCTGCATAATACATGCCCGGTATTGCTGCAGCAAGAATTGCAGAACATAAAGTATACTCAAAAAAACCTCTTCATCCAAACGCCTCCTTTATGTTATAACCACATATACTAATATTTAGTTTTCCGTCTGCTATATATTGTAGTTATAATACCTTATTAAAAGACATTTGTGAGGTTACCTGCGTGAATTACAAGTTTTTTTGACATGAACGATTAGATTTATATATAGAAATTTAGTCTCATGCAATATATAATTAATCAAGAGATATTTTATACACTAAGCTATAATGAGGAAAATACTATGAAAATTGCTATATGTGACGATAATGAAGCTGAATTAAACAGAATCAGAGAGCTGTTAGAAATATATGCCTCTGACAAAGGTCAGAAGTTTTTTATAAAATGTTTCACAAGCAGTGTTGAGCTGGCTTCAACTGCTGAATTTGAGAAATATGACATATATTTTCTCGATATAATTCTGCCAGTAATGGACGGCATTAATCTAGCAAGGGAAATCCGTGCCTTTGACAGATTTTCACCTGTAATCTTTCTGACATCATCTCCTGAATTTGCTGTAGAAAGTTACACAGTCAAAGCATTTAATTATCTTCTTAAACCTATAATTAAAGATGCTTTATATGATACGCTGGATGATATTCTTGATACATTTCATAAAGAACGCAATGATACATATATTATAAAGAATAATTCAGGTATACATAAAATATACTTATCAGATATTATGTACGCTGAAGCTCTTAACCGGAAAGTAATATTATACCTTTCAGACAACGAGCAGGTAATGTCGACAGACGTATTCTCATCTATATGTGATACACTTATGACACATAAAGAATTTGCACTGCCACACCGTTCTTTCATTGTTAATATGAATTACATAAAGACAATAGATGCAGTCAGGATTGAATTAACAAACAGCAAAACTATCCCGGTTGCACAAAGACGCGTTTCGGACATAAAGAAACAATACCTGGATTTCCAGATGGAAGAATAATCTATAATATACATTTGGAGGAGAATTTAATGACAGACATAGTCTCAGTACTAAACCTTATTAATTATGGTTTTGTTTTAATATTCGGAATTATTGTATCTTTCTATTTTGCCGGAATACAATGGGAGGACAATAAGCGCCTTTTTTATACTTACTACTGTATTATTTGTTCTGTTTCAGGCACTATTCTACGTACTTTTAGGCGAAAATGTCCTTTTTAAATGTTATCCTGTACGGATACATATTCCTTTAATTCTTATTATCAGATATATATGTCACCAGAATATATACATATCATTTATTGCCGTTATGTCCGCTTATCTGATGTGTACACCCAGAAAATGGTTTGGAACCCTTGCAAAATATATATTCCCTGAAATCCCTGTAATTTCAGATGTTGTAACAATTGTAATCACTATTCCGCTTCTGATTGTGGTAATTAAATACATTTCGCCTTACATAATAAAGCTCAAAGAAGAATCAAAAAACATTATTTCCATGTTTTCCTTCTCCCTCTTACATATTATATACTTGAATATGCTCTAACCGTATATACTAACCTTTCTATATACCGGCAAAGCCGTAATAATTGAATTCATGGACAGTTTTATTGTTGTATTATATTTTTTCTTGTCAATAGTGACACTCAGTATGTCCAACAAAAAAAATACAGCAGAGCGTGAAAACATCATACTTTCCGCAGCTGCCAGCTCAGGCTGAAAAAGAAATATCTCAGCTTACAGATTATCAGAAACAGGTGCGATATACACAGACATGACTTAAGACACCATATGAATTTCATACAAAAGCTGCCTTGCTGGTAACAATATGCAAGCAAGCTCTTGAATATATAAATGAAATTAATAATAATCTGGATAACACAAGAATAACAAGATACTGCAAAGCAACGAAGCAATTAACCTAATATTATCTTCATATATAAATAAAGCCCATGACGCAGACATTTCCACACAGATATCAGTAACTGCCACTGATTTTTCAAGTTACAGAATTACTGATTTGTGCAGTCTCCTTGCAAATGCTTTAGAAAATGCAATAAATTCCTGTATAAAGCAGTGTGATAACGCTGTCTCAAAAAGACAATAAGCGTCTTATAACAATTAAGTTGTTTGAAAAAAATAACAAAATATGCATCAACATAGCCAATACATACTTTAAAGGAACCCCGATTCCACAACCAGATTCCTGTTACTGATGAACCTGACCATGGCATTGGTGTCCGCAAACATAATTTCAGTAATAGAAAAATATAACGGCATATATGCATTTTTTACCAAAGACGGTACATTCTATTTTCAGGCTTGTATATAAAAAATGGGGACTGCACATACAGTCCCCATCTTTTATATTATTGTATTAATTATAATGTTACACCCTGCTTAAAGATTGCAAGATCATGGAATCCTGCTATCTCGGTATCCTTAACCTTCTTACCAGAAGCAACATCTAATACGAGCTGGAAGAGCTCCTTTAGCTGCATCTTCAAGTGGAAGATCATCTGTAACAATTCTTCCTGCATTAAAGTCAATCCAGTTACCCTTATTTCCTGCAAGTCTTGAGTTAGTTGCAATCTTAACTGTAGGAACCGGTGATGCAAATGGTGTTCCACGTCCAGTTGTGAAAAGAACCATCTGTGCACCTGAAGCTTCGCACAAGCTGTAGCAAAGAACAAGGTCATTACCAGGTGCGCTGAGAAGATTAAGTCCCTTAGTATTAACTGGCTCTGCATATGCAAGAACACCCTTTACTAATGAGCTTCCTGACTTCTGTGTACATCCTAAAGACTTGTCTTCAAGAGTTGTAATACCGCCATCCTTGTTTCCTGGAGAAGGATTCTCGTAAATCTCCTGGTACCATTCTTAATGAAGTATTCCTTAAAGTCATTAATAAGATGAACTGTCTTCTCGAAGAGTTCCTTGTTAGCACATCTGTTCATAAAATTGTCTCTGCACCAAACATCTCAGGAACTTCTGTAAGGATAGTTGTACCACCCTTAGATACAAGCATATCTGAGAAAAGACCAACTGTTGGATTAGCTGTGATACCTGATAATCCATCAGAACCACCACACTTCATACCAATGATAAGTTCCTTGGCATTAACCTTTTCACGCTTAAATGTAGCAAAGATAAGCCATAAGCTCGTTCATAAGCTTCTCTGCTTCTTCCTGCTCGTTCTCAACATCCTGAACCTGAAGGAACTTAACTCTGTCTGGATTAACCTCTCCGATATAATCCTTAAGAACTTCAATACGGCTGTTCTCACATCCAAGACCAAGTACAAGAACTGCACCTGCATTAGGATGATTAATTAAATCAGCAAGAATCTTTCTTGTATTCTCCTGATCTTCTGTTGTCTGTGAACATCCATATGGATGAGTAAATGCAACTACTTCATCTACTCCTTCTGGCTTGTTAGCTCTTGCTGTTGTTTCAATTGCTCTTGCAATTGAGTTAACGCATCCAACTGTAGGAACAAACCATACTTCGTTACGGACACCAACCTTGCCGTTCTCTCTCATATATCCATCGAAATAAGCTGGCTCTGTAGGCTCAACATCCTTATGTCCCTCTGGTTCATATGTATATTCAAGTAATTCACCGAGACCAGTCTTTAAGTTATGAGTATGAACCCATGCTCCAACTGGAATATCAGCCTGTGCAAATCCGATTCTGAAACCATATTTGATAACTGGATCACCATTCTTGATAGCCTTAATTACAAACTTGTGTCCCTGTGGAATATCTTCTACAGTTGTCATCAATTCCTGCAACATTAAGAGTTGTGCCTTTTGCAATCGGCTTTAATGCTACAGCAACATTATCATCTTTATTAATTTTAATAAAATCCTGCATATATCCTCCAATTCAATTTGATTATTATATTAAATAAGAGCGGATGAATATAAAAACATCCGCTCTATAATCATTCAAAGAGCTATTAATTAGTCAGCTAAATCATTAACTACTGCTCTCATACCTCTTTCTCTGATATCTGTGATGTACTCAGTAATAACTTCTTCAATGTTAAGAACCTTAGAAAGATCCTCGCCACCAAAAGAACTTGGTATTGCTTAAGTAAGCATGTGTGAATTCCTTAGCAGACTTTCCTGAATTATCTCTGAAGAAATCAAGAACAGCCTTATCATCTGTAATATTGTACTCTTCACCGTTTCTGTTACCCTTTAATACAATACCGTTGAACTCAGCTTCTGTCTGTGATGTATAGAAGCTCATAAGTGCTGCGATAGAGAATGTAAAGGTACTTAGGAAGCTTGTTAAACTTGTTAACATATCCTAAGAATGAAGGTAAACATCTAGCTTCCCACTTAGATACTGAGTTAAGTGAAATGCTTAATAATCTATGATCTACGAATGGGTTAAGGAATCTGTCGATAACAGCCTTTAGCGAACTCTTCGCAATCTTCCTTAGAAAGTGAAAGTGTAGGAATAACTTCGTTGTAAAGTGTCTCTTCCATGTACCTTCTGATTACAGGATCCTTCATAGAATTCTCTACATTATCATTACCAGCAAGGAATGAAGCTAATACAAATGATGTATGAGATCCGTTAAGGATTCTAACCTTTCTTTCCTTGTATGGGTGATGATCCTTAGTAAATACTACATTAAGTCCAGCTTCCTTAAATGGAAGTTCCTTCTCAAGCCGCTCAAGTGGAAGGTTAGAATCACTCTCTACAACCCAGAGACCGAATACTTCAGCTCTGTCGATAAGCTGATCCTCATATCCCCATTCCTCGCAAAAGCTTAGCCTGCGTCTTCTCTTGGATATCCTGGAACAATTCTATCTACGAGTGTTGGGCAGAATGAGCAGTAATTGTTAACCCAATCCTTGAATCCATCTTCAAGTCCCCAAAGCTCGATAAACTTCATGATGCACTTCTTTAATTCAATACCATTATCAGCGATAAGCTCACATGGAAGTAAGATAAGTCCCTTATCAGTCTGCTCCGTTGAACTTCTGATATCTCTTGTAAAGGAGCTGTGTAAGCTTTCCTGGGTATGTCTTAGGAGGACGTGCATTAGGATCGTTATCTGTCTCGTCAAATACGATACCAGCCTCTGTTGTATTAGAAACGATGAATCTAAGAGTCTCGCTTGTACCATACTCAATGTACTTGTCATAATCCTCAATAGCTGCAACTGCATCTACTACTGATGTAATCTGACGTGTGATTTCCTTAGGCTCTCCATCAACAAAAACCTCTTAACTGAAGTGTGTACTGGCATTCCTGATCATGGAATCTCTCAAGTGTACCGAACTCGATAGGCTTAACGATAACAACACCACCGTTGAAATCTGTCTTCTCATTAGTTACATCGAAGATATAATCAACGAATGCTCTAAGGAAGTTACCCTCACCGAACTGCATAACCTTAACAGGTCTGTCAACTGCATGTGTAATACTCTTGTTTAATCTCTGCATCTTAAATCTCCCTTTTTTCATTGGGAATAATCCGTTTTACGATAACGGTCCCTAATTATTAACCAGTAAATGGTATGTAAATAAGTGCATGTAAGCGCTTTCATAAATAAAATATACTTAAAAATGCTCTAAGTCAATACATTTTTCTGCTTTTTAAAAATTTCTTACATTACACTTGTTTTTATAATAATACCATTGTATAATTCATTTATCAATATGTAAGCGCTTACATTTATTCATTTTTTATCAATTTTTGTTAAGCGATACATTTACATTCGTCAAGAGATGAGGTCGCACATGAATATTAATATATATGATGTTTCTAAAAAAAGCTGGTGTATCCATAGCAACAGTTTCAAGGGTTCTTAACGGCAACACCAGAGTTTCTGAAAAGACAAGAGACAAAGTTATTAATGCAATGAAAGAATTAGACTACACTCCTAATGTATTTGCAAGAGGATTAGGTCTTAATACTATGAAGACAATTGGCATTATGTGCATAGATTCATCTGATATATACCTTGCCAACGCTGTTTACTATCTTGAACAGGAGCTTCGCAAATACAACTACGACTCTATTCTTTGCTGCACTGGTAAAGATTATAATAATAAGAAGAATTATCTCGAGCTTCTTTTTGAGTAAAAGAGTTGACGGAATTATTCTTGCAGGTTCACAGTTTGTAGAAAATACCAGTGAGCATAATAACGACTACATTATTAATGCAAGCTAAAGATGTCCCCATAGTGCTGGTCAACGGCTATCTGGATGCTGCCAACATTTATTCAGTAATGTGCAATGATGAAGAAGCTGTATACAATGCGACAAAACTCTTGATAAATAATTCACATCGTAATATAGTTTACTTATATACGAGTACTTCATACAGTGGCATGAATAAGTACCACGGCTATCTTAAAGCAATTAATGAAGCTGGTATTACTCTCCCGGATGAATTCCATCATCTGTGTGGTAAGAACATTTCTCATGCCAGGGATTATCTTACATATCTATATGATAAAGGTATGAAGTTTGATGCCATTATGACATCTGATGACTCTATCGCTGCCGGTGCTGTCAAGTTTGCACATACTCACGGAATCAGAATTCCTGAAGATTTAGAGGTTATTGGATACAATAACTCTGTTCTTTCATTGTGTACAGAACCTGAGCTTACCTCTGTTGACAGCAAAGTTGAGGAACTATCCTCATGCGCGGTAAGCGTGCTAATGAAGGTTTTATCCGGTGAAGATGCTGACAATCACAGTATCATCGCCGCTGATATAATAAAACGCAACACAACAATATTTTAATTCACAGGAGGATTATGAATCATGAAACAGTTCATGGACAAAGACTTTTTACTTTCAACTCCAACAGCTCAGCATTTATTCCACGATTATGCAGACTAAGATGCCAATACTTGACTATCACTGCCATATCAACCCTAAGGAAATCGCTGAAGACAGAAAGTTCGAGAACATCACACAGGTATGGCTTGGTGGCGATCATTACAAGTGGCGTCAGATGAGAACTAACGGTGTTGATGAGAAGTACATCACAGGCGATGCTTCTGACCGCGAAAAGTTCCAGAAATGGGCTGAGACACTTGAGATGGCTATCGGAAATCCACTTTATCACTGGAGCCACCTTGAACTTCAGAGATACTTCGGATACAACGGTATTCTCAACGGCGATACAGCTGAGGAAGTATGGAATCTCTGTAATGCAAAGCTACAGGAAGATTCTATGTCAGTTCGTAACCTTATCAAGCAGTCAAATGTTACATTAGTTTGTACAACAGATGATCCTGTTGACTCACTTGAGTGGCATCAGGTTCTTAAGGATGATAAGACATTTGACGTACAGGTACTTCCTGCATGGAGACCTGACAAGGCTATGAACATTGAAAAGCCAGAATATCTTGATTACCTTGAGACATTATCTAATGTAAGCGGAATTAAAGTTAATTCATTCGCTTCATTAATAGATGCTCTTAGAAACCGTATGGATTTCTTTGCTTCTATGGGATGCTCAGTATCAGATCACGCTCTTGAGTATGTAATGTACAAGCCATACACAGAAGAAGAAATCGAAGCAATCTTTGCTAAGAGATTCTCAGGTTCTGCTATCACTACAGAAGAGATGAACAAGTTCAAGACAGCATTCATGGTATCTGTAGGTAAAGAATACAGCAAGCGTAACTGGGTAATGCAGTTACATTATGGTACAATCCGTGATAACAACAGATTCCGTTATGACCAGTTAGGTCCAGATACTGGATTTGACTGCATTAACACATATGACTGCTCTGCTGAGATGGCTCAGTTCCTTAACGCACTTAATGCTACAGATGAGCTTCCTAAGACAATCATTTACTCACTTAACCCTTCAGTTAACGCTGCTATCGGAACAGTTATCGGATGCTTCCAGGATTCTAAGGCTGTTGGCAAGATTCAGCAGGGTTCAGCTTGGTGGTTCAACGATCATAAGGTTGGTATGACTAACCAGATGACAAGCCTTGCTAACTTAAGTCTTCTTGGTAACTTCATCGGAATGCTTACAGATTCAAGAAGCTTCCTCTCATACACAAGACATGAGTACTTCAGAAGAATCATGTGCGAGCTTATCGGTGGATGGGTAGAGAATGGTGAATACCCAGCAGATGAGAAGGCATTGAAGAAGATTGTTGAAGGTATCTCATACAACAATGCTGTAAGATACTTTGGATTTGATCTTTAATTAGTACCCGAAAAGATAAAAGTCGCTGCCACAATATTTGTGGTAACGGCTTTTTTACTACTTATTCTGTTCTGCTAAAAACTTCTTTAACCTTTCAACTTCTGCTTGTAACTCATTATTCTTTATTGAAAGTTCATCATTCTTCCCTGAAAGCTCATCATTCTGTTCCTTCTATGCTTCTCTCTGTAATAAACATTTTCTTCATTTTGTTCTCCTCATTTATCCTTATTATATGTATCTATAGAAAAAGCCCGCTGGTTAATCTCTTAACCAACGGGCTGTTACTGTTCTTTAATTATTATATTGTACTTATCTTTTATTCCTTGTCTTCTCCATTACATCAAGAGTATGCATCTTACCATATGCATCTCTCTTATGCTTCGGAACTTCTCCTGCTTCAGAATTAAATATACCGACATTCTGACCTTTGTTATGCTTTGCTGCACATGCCGGACAATATCTTCCGTATCTTATCTCTGCTCCACAGTCCTCACATTTGATATAACTGTCTGAACCGTCAGGAATCTCTATTCTTCCCTCTCGCAGATATCTGTTAATTGTTGATACAGGAACCCCTGTTCCATCTGATATATTAGCTGCATTAGAAGGACCATGGTCTTCTATATATTTTCTCACCTTGCCAAAAGATGTCAGTTCCTCTGCTCCACAGTTGTCACACTTAAACACTTCTCAAATGCATAATGCATAAGTTCACCACACTTTGGACATATCTTGGCACGGTCATATTTAATCAGTGTATCAATCTGGCGCTTTTCCTTTTTCTGCTTTTCTCTTTCCTCAATCTGTCTTAAAGTAGGTTTCATAATCATACCTTCTTTCTTTCAAGTGTATCTCTGAATATATATCTTCTTTCAGTTTTACCAACTTTATTAATATCTCTTTCTTTATATGTTCCGTCATTCTTAATCTGCTTTTTTCTTATAATTCTTATCATCCGGTTCTTGTTCCTGTGCTGTCCTGTCTGCCTGCCCGGTTCTTTAAGAGCCTTCTCCAGCATCTCCTTATTCTGAAATGCAGAATTGCCACGGTTCATTGATAACATCTGTCTCTGCTTCTGACTTATATACTGTTCAAAGTTAGCATTACGCACGCCTAACCTGCATCCGTATACTATCTTGTTCTCACCGATAACAACTTTCCTCACAATTATTCCCATAAGGCTGTAATTCTGATTAAAGTCAGCAAACACAAGTCTTACCGGCATATTAATGACATTGTCCATATCCTCCGTGCCAACAAAGAGAATCCACTCTCACTCACATCTTTAACAATAACATCAACTGCCTTACGGTTGGTTCCTTAACTGTGCAACACCGGAGATACCTATAAACAGCCTGAAAGCCCCTCGTCTGTTAACTTCAAAGCCTTCTCCATTAGCTGAAATCTTATATAATGTTCCTTCCTCTTCTCTGATTGAATTAACTGCAACGCCTTTCCACAACATTGGAGGCTTACTATCCCTTATCATATATACACTTACCATAATACCGCCACCTGAAGAATTAAAGCTTAATATCTTACCATTAATTCTTATTGGCTCAACCAATACGCCCTGATTAACTTTTCTTATAACCTTAGATGGAAACTCATATTTCTGTCCATTCATGCTTAATTCAATTATCAGGTTATTATCCTCGGTCATCTCCTGTAAAAGCATAGTTTTTCTCCATTACACGCAATTAATGATATAATGATAACACATTTACAGCAATAAAAAAAAAAGACTCTCATACCAAACTCGCATGAGAATCTTCTTTCATAATTAATTATTCTTCATCTTCTTCTGGTTCATTCCAGTTATGATATACATTCTGAACATCATCATCTTCATCTAAGAGTCCTAAGATTCTGTTCATCTTCTTAATGTCATCCTCAGATGTAAGGTCTACAGTTGTCTGTGGAATCATAGTAACCTCTGCTGAAGCAAATGTTACTCCGGCATCAGCTAATGCTTGGTTAACAGCATCAAACTCCTCTGGTGAAGTAAAGGATTTCATAGCAATCATCTTCTTCATTGAAGTCATCTGCTCCAGCATCAAGAGCTAACATCATAAGCTCATCAGCATCTCGGTATATTCTTCCTTATCTACAATCATCTGTCCCTTGTTATCAAACATGAATGATACACATCCGGAGTACCAACATTACCGCCACCCTTAGTGAAAGCACTACGGATATTAGAAGCAGCTCTGTTTCTGTTATCAGTAAGAGCCTCTACGATAATAGCTGTTCCGTTAGGACCATATCCTTCATATGTAACTGATTCGTAGTTAGACATATCATTGTACTTGCAGCCTTCTTAATAGCTCTGTCAATTGTATCATTAGGCATATTAGCTGCTTTTACACTTAGCAACAACCTGTCTTAACTTACTATTATTATTAACATCCGGACCGCCTTCTTTAACAGCTATCATAAGCTCCTTACCAAGTCTTGTAAAGATTTTACCCTTATGCTGCATCATTGGCTGCCTTCTTATGCGCGATATTCGCAAATTTTGAATGTCCTGACATAAAATACCTCATTTCAAATTATTGTTGTAACTATTCAGAGCCAGCCTCCAAAATGCTTCGCATTTTGGAGGTGTGGCGTATCCGCCAGATAAATTTCAAAATCAGATATAGAAATGCAAGCATTTCTAATCTGATTTATGAAATTCTGCCTGGCTCTGAACAGTTACA
>VOFG01003664.1_pt1 | contig 17878 bp, 38 predicted proteins | sample 5384171 | NCBI WGS metagenome assembly VOFG01 (sample SAMN12384726, study PRJNA508395) | human gut metagenome | isolation source: healthy gut F | host: Homo sapiens
TCGCGCCAGCGATGAATCCAAACTGTTGCCGAACGGTCGCTCTTGCCGGTCAGACCACGATCTGGACAACGCCCTGAACGGAGTTTGTATTACCCAGCATAACGACGATCCAGCCTCAAAAATCCCTCTATCCAGCTCCATACCAGCTGTCAGGCCCAGGTACGGTGTGTCCAACCGCTTTCTGTCAAAGGCGTCAATCGCCTCAGCCGCCAGGCCCAGAGAACCAGCGCCAGATAACGCCGACATAGATCAGTACCAGATTCAGTACATTTGTCAAAGAAACACCTCCCATACCGCCGATCAACTGCTACCAGCATGAAGATCAGGGAAAGAGTAGATGAACGTACCGCCTGAACCGTGAAACATCCGGCAGAAGCGATGCCAGAATCGAGCCGCCCGCCTTGTACTGCAGGGCGATGATGCCTGACTGATGATACATTACGGCATGACCATGATAAAGCTTGTCTTGTGCCGTAGAGGTCCCTTACAAGACCGTTGATGGTCGTACTGCCACGCAGGTAACGGACTGCCAGCATAGAAGAAAAACAACCGCGCCAATCGCCCATGCTGTATCATACCAGCCTGCCGACAGCCCCACGGTAAACGCGTTCTCCGCGATACCGATCGTCGAAGCACCACCGATCGCCAGACCCGCGATACTACCCCACGACAAACGCATTATTTTTTTTCCTTTATATAAAAAGGAAGTTCTCTGAACTTTTTCTGGCTGCAAAGACACATAGATACTGATGCCAAACAGCAGAAGCACATATAAATAACTATTAGCAGCGGAATATTCATTACTTCAGCGCCTCCATTTTCCTCTGCCTCGCGGCAAATACGCTCTGTAGGCTTCCTTTGTCTGCGGGAGCACGCTTCCGCCGTACGGAATACATATACATCTTTTTCCGTTAAAGTCTACCTCGCCAGCAGATCCATATCTTTAAACGATCTTTACGCCCATATCCCGAACCAGCTCCGGCTCCATGGAAGACAGAAGCAACGTCTTGAACGACGGATGGACTCGCAGGCTGCGTAGAAAATATAGCCGCCGATGGTGAACGACGCACGCAGTGCCTCATCCAGGCATCCCTTAGAGAGAGGCTTAATCCAGTCGAAGAAACTTTGGAACCGCTTCCTCCGGGCATTCCGCCAGCATAATGAGGTGTACCGCCCTCTTTGACCGCTCTCGATGCGTTAAACAGCGTCTTGGTGGACTGATAAAATTCAGATCCTTCTGGGAAACCGCCGCAGCTTGCAATTACGACATCTGCCTGATAGTCGATCGGCAGTCCGTATCCCTTCTGTACATAACCGCAGCTTGCCTGCCATGCCTTGTCAAACTCACCACAGAATAAACCGCTGTGGCGGGAAGACGTATCTACCACGATATTGATACCGAACGTAACATGTACCATGGCACCTGCCTCTCGCATATCCAGGTTGATCGGGTTGTTCTCCACCAGACCGCTGCCGACACGCACATCCGTCATCGGTTTCTCCGGATCCAGCGCACGCTCATGGTTCATGCGGATCGTCTCACGGGAAGCAATACCTGAACGATGCTCTTTCTTCCGCCGCCGTAGCCTGCCATCAGATGGTGCACCGTACCGCCGATGGCAGATGACCTTTTCTGCCGACTGCCAGCGGATTGACCGATACACGCGTTCCGAAGGACGTCGTACCGATGTATACCAGATCCGGCGCATCGCAGTCATGGTCAGTCACGCTCGCTACATGGTCGTAGACGAACTCGCTTGCAAGTTTTCTGCGGTCCTCCGCCGTATTCTTGCGGTGTGTTCCCAGTGCAACCACAACCGCAATCTGGTCATATCCCACGCCCATCTCATCGTGCAGATATTTTACCAGAAGCTCGCAAATCACGTCCTGACGCATCCAGAAACGCGTCATATCACTGATCACGATCGTAACCGGATCGGTCGGTGCAATCAACTCCTTTAACGGCTTCGTGCCAATCACACCATCCGTCACACAATGCAAAAATTCTGCTTTTATATCTTCAATGACCCGCATCTTATTTTCATACAGGTATTTTACACTCTTCGCACCGTCAATCTCAAATCGACCGCCGACGTTCCGTACTTTTAAATGTACTTGCTCCATTGTCTTTCTCCTTCACATTTCCTCATCTGCGTTAAACGTTGCGCTTTAAACCACTAAAGCATATAATAAAGCACCTGTTTTGTCAAGTCTTTCACAAAACAGGTGCTTTATTTTTTATAATTTATATGATATTTTTCAATCTTCCCGGTACGCCGCATACATCTGCGTCGTCGCCATATCCGAATGTCCGAGAATCGTCTGAACCGCCCGCATGTCTGCACCTCTCGCAATCAGGTGCGCCGCAAAGCGAATGGCGCAGCGTATGCGGCGTGATATCTTCCTCAATCCCGGCTTTCTCGCCGTAATATTTGATAATCTTCCAGAATCCCTGCCGGCTCATCGCGCCGCCCGTACAGTTGACAAAGAAATAGTCCGATCCTTTCCACGCAGCAGCTCGTTTCTCGCATGTTCCAAATACTCCTCCAGCGCTGCTTTCGCCGAACGTCCAATCGGGGGATCGTCCGCTCCCCTCCCCGTCGCGACAGACCAGAAATCCAATGTTCATATTGATATCTTCCATCTGGATCCCTATAAGCCTTGACACCCGGATTCCGGTCGCATATAAAGAGCCAGCATCGCCTTGTCCCGATCTCCTTCGGCGTCTGCCCGGATGGCTGTGCCAGAAGCGCTGATACCTGATCGACACCAGGATCACCGGCGCCTTTTCTCCACTTTCGGCGCATGCAGACTTTCCGCCGGGTTCCGCCGGATGCATGCCTGCATACATTCATAATTAAAAACGCTTTCATCGCCGCCATCATCCGTGAAATGGTGGTAGCCGCCTTTCCCTGCTCTTCCATATGAAGAATATATCCATGCAGGCTGGTCTTTGTCACCTTCGCCGCCCCTCCCGGATCTCCTCCTCCAGATAAGTAATCATCTGCATCAGATCTCTCCGATATGACTGTACGGTATTTTCCGATGCCTGTTTTACCTCCCGCAGGTACTGTTCAAATCTGTCTCACTTCCCTCTCATACTTCCCCAATCTATTCGTAACCATTTCCGGGACAAAAATATCAGATATCGTTTCGTGGCAATCCTATCGATTTCTCCATCCGAACCATCCATTCTCCTGAGGTTTTCTCACACCCTATCTGCAACTTACCTTCTTCTCCACAAACAGGGCTTTTATCGTCCGCAGGTATCATTATATCTACATTTTCCCATAAAATCAAACATAATTTTCCCCACTTTTCCTACATTTTTCGACTGATTTACATAAAAAATACAACATATGGTGCGTCCACTTTTTTCCACCCCCCATATGTTGTAAATTTTGAATTATATTTTTATTCGACAGCCCCATTAAATGGGCAGTGTGAGACCAGTAATGATACAAAACCAGGATTCAGCCACACTTCCAGCGCTGTTCCCATCCCCAGCACCAATAAAAGGATTAAAAATCCAGCCGTCCGTATCCGCCTCTCCTTTGCAAGCGCCCAGGAAAGAAGCAGCCAGAACACAGGAATATAAACACCACCTGTGGAAATAACGTTGCCACAAAAATACAGGCAGTCCCCAAAAACCGCCCCAGCCAGTAAATCCTGCCAGCAGCCATGCCTGCTCCAGACCTAAGACGAGACAAGCCCCCACGCAGCCAGGCATGCGACCGGCGTCATACCTGCCAGCCACAGCATCAGCGCCATCCCCTGACCGCTGCAGCCAGACCTGAAAAAACAAAGTTCCCGGCTGGCTGCCTTCATTCCGGCGTTTAGATGCCACCCGGCACCCGATGGATCTCCAATTTCTTGTCCAAGCCTCGCTGACAGCACACTTTCCAGCCCGGCATGTCCGCTCCCGGACGAAATCTGAAAACAAACGGCTGCTATCGTCCCCAATACAATCCCAGGAGCAAAAAACACTGATACATCCCAGGTACTTAAAGCCGGAAGCCGGAATCTCCTTTTCACATGCAACCCTGCCTATTCCTTTGTTACCTTATCTGTATTCAGTGTTTTTATAATATGCGTTTATATCTGCCTCTATATGCTGTTAGCTTCATGCGTCTTTCAGCGTTTAATCCATATATTTATTTCATCACAGATGCTTACAGTGCTTCGCTGATCCTATTTTTTACTTCTGTCCTGCTTTGCAGGCATACGCCAGAATCGCGGACACAGTCTTTCCATCCGTCAGTTCTCCTGCGTAGATCCGTTTCAAAAGGTCGGAAAGTTCCCACGCCTCTACCTCAATCTCCTCGTCCGGGTCAAGATGCTGATGGGTTTTCTTGAGATCGTGCCAGAAAAATATCCAGCGCCTCATCACAGAACGCGATCGTTGTGTTGACGCTCATCAGATATTCCAGATGGTCACAACGGTAGCCCGTCTCCTCCTCCAGCTCGCGGTACGCGCAGTCAATCTTCGCCTCATCCGGCGAATCCAGCTTACCAGCCGGAATCTCCAGTGTATAGCGGTCCAGCGCATTGCGGTACTGACGCACCATGAGAATCTTTCCATCCTCCGTAACCGGAAGCACCGCTGCCGCGCCGTCATGATGGATAAAATCCCATTTTGCCTGATGTCCGTTTACCTCGACGGTATCTTCGTACATTTTCAAGATGGTTCCCTGATATTTTAACTCTCGTTTCAGGCGTTTGACCGGCACGGACTCCAGCGATGCCTGCTTTTCTACTTTCTGGTCCATATTTTCTCACCCCTTATATCCAGGTTCCTTCTGGGTTCTTTTTTCAACATTTTTTCACTATTTCAGGTCGATGCACTTCTCATAGCATGCGTCACATGCCTTGATAACCGCATTCCGCAAACCATACTCCTCCAGGACGCTGACCGCGTAGATCGTCGTGCCGCCCGGCGAGCAGACATCATCTTTGAGCGCGCCCGATGCTTGCCGGTCTCGAGTACCATCTTCGCACTGCCGACAACGCCCTGCGCCGCCATCCGGTAAAGCCACATCTCGCGGCATGCCGTACTTAACGCCCGCATCTGCCAGCGCCTCGATGAACATATAGATGTATGCCGGTGCACTGGAACTGATACATACAACCGCATTCATCATATATTCCGGAACGATCTCCATCATACCAAAAGATTCAAAGAAATTGCTGATCATCTGCTTTTCTGTCTCTTCAAACAGCTTCTTGTCGTAGCAGACACCTGTCATACCCTCGCCGATCAGCGCCGGCGTGTTCGGCATCGCACGCACGATACGGCGGTCACCGCCCAGCTTCTCGTTGACACTGTCAATCGTGATACCCGGTGCAATCGAAATAATAATATTTTCTTTCGTTACATGGTCCTGATATCTGCCAGTACATTGTCATAAAACTGCGGTTTTATAGCTAATACGATATATTTTGCATTTTCCGCACAATCCTGGTTTGTGTCAACCGCCTTGACACCTGTCTCTTTCTCTATCTGTGCCCCTCTCCGGCGGTTCAGATCCGTAAAAAGTGATATCTTCCGTTTTATATTTGTTCAGCAGGCTTCGCATGATCGCATAGCCGATATTTCCCATTCCGATAAAACCAATTTTTCGCCATAATCTTTGTCTCCCTCCATCTGCCATCCGGCACTTCCCTGCCGGATGATCCTCCATTTGTTGTCTGACTGCAGCTGCTCTTTCCAACAGCCACATCTGGCTTTCTATTCAGCATCTTGGTAACGGTTCAATCTTCTTACCATTACGCCACAATAAATGCATGAAGCTGCTAAATAATCACTATTTTTCAACTCTATCATGCTATAATACTCGTCTTTTGGACAGTTTTGCAAGCAAATTTCTCCGCCTGCCTTCACGCTCACGACCCTTTTATTTTACCCTGCTCATACAAATTTTTCAGCCTGTCCGAAAACAGAGTTTTCCGTTTTTCCACTTCATGAAAAACCTGTATTTTTCTGTTTTTCTTTCTCTCAAAAGATGTAAAGAATGTGCGCGGCGGCACATTCGGGCATCTCGCGCGGTCGTTTGCGACATGTTTCTTCTTCGCGCCGAGTGCGCACTCGCGGAGCGTTTTTTGTTTCATAAGGACGCAATTCCCCATGAACAAAAAGTCTTATGAATGTACGTATCTTCATCCATAAGACTTTTTATTTTCATGCTCAAGTTTACTCCATGCAGCCCTGCTGCCGGGTTTTATTTGGCGTACTCGGTAACTCGATTCACGGATTACATTGACCTTGATCTGTCCGGATACTGTAACTCTTCCTGAATCCGCTTTGAAATCTCTCTTCGCCATCAGAACCATATCATCGTCGCTGACCTGTTCCGGTACAACCATGATACGACCTCACGACCTGCCTGAATTGCGTAGGATTTATCAACACCCTTAAGGAGTTCGTGATATCCTCCAGCTGTTTCAGACGGTTGGTATATGTTTCAGAGTCTCTCGTCTCGCACCGGACTTGCCGCTGAAATCGTATCCGCCGCCTGTACCAGACATGCAATCAAGCTCTGTGGCTCATCGCCGTGATGGGCTTCCACTGCATTGATAACGGTTGCGGACTCTTTGTACTTACAGAGCGCCACACCCAGTTCTACGTGGGGCCCCTCCTGCTCGTGATCGACTGCCTTTCCAATATCATGTAATAAACCTGCACGTTTTGGCGGTCCGTACATCGACGCCCATTTCAGCCGCCAGAAGTCCGGCTAACTGTGCAACCTCAATCGAATGCTTCAATGCATTCTGACCGTAACTTGTCCGGAAACGCATCTTACCAACAGTTTGACAAGTTCCGGATGGATACCATGAATGCCAACTTCAGAAGAGCCCTCTGCCTCCTCGCGCATCATGTTTTCCACTTCTTTCTGTGCTTCTCTACCATCTCTTCCGATTCTGGCTGGATGAATCCGTCCATCACAATCAGACGTTCCAGTGCAATACGCGCTACCTCTCTCTCGGATTGATCGAAGCCAGAACAGGACAACTGCCTCCGGCGTATCGTCGATGATCAGTTCCACGCCCGTCAGAGTCTCCAGTGTACGAATATTTCTTCCCTCACGTCCGATAATTCGTCCCTTCATCTCATCATTCGGAAGCTGTACATGACTGATACGGTTGTCTCAGCCACATGATCCGCAGCACAGCGCTGAATCGCTGTCACCACATAATCCTTGGCTTTCTTCTCTGCTTCCTCTTTCGCTTTCGCCTCGAGATCTTTGATCAGCTTCGCCGTATCATGCTTTACATCTTCTTCCACGGAACGCAGCAGATATTCCTTTGCCTGTTCAGAGGTTAAACCGGAGATCTCTTCTCCGTTCCAGCATACCTTTCTCATAGAGTCCTCTGCCTCCGCAGTCTTTCTCTTGAGTGCCTCCTCTTGACATTCATACCCGCTTCACGCTTTTCCATCGCTTCTGCTTTTTGTCCAGGTTTTTCTTCTTTGCTCAGTACACGTCTTTCATAGCGCTGAAGCTCAGCTCTTCTTTCCTTTGTTTCTTTCTCAAGCTCATTCTTTGTCTTTAACGACTCTTCCTTCGCTTCAAGGAGAGCTTCTCGCTTCTTTGTCTCAGCAATTTTCAATGCTTCATCTATTATTTCCCTGGATCGTTCTTCTGCGCTTCCAATCTTCGCCTCATATGTCTTCTGGCGATGCTGGTTCGCAACGATCCAAGTAATAGCTGCTACAATAACACCTGTAACGATAACCGCAATTATTACTTGTGACACAGGAGCACCTCCTTATTTAGTTTTCATTGTACGAAAATACAATACTATAATTTTAAACGGTTTTTATACAGTATGTCAAGCAGAATAAAGCGCTTCAACCAGCTTCCTGAGACACCTTCAGACAACGTTCTGTTCTGTTTCATAATACATTTGCACGTTCACAGTCATGAAACAGAATCCATTCAAAATCATCTTTGGTACATGACTCTGCGCCTGAAAGTCAACTAAATGCATCCTCCCTGCTCCTTCATCTCTCTCCGGATATCTTCCCATGAAAATCCCCGCCTCATCAGATAGGCAATGATCTTTTTTCCTCCTCCGGCGCTGTCTCCCGCCTTGTAATGCTTCTTCTCAAGCAAAACGCGGATTGCCTCGCCCGAATCATGTTCTGTCTCTTCCAGCTGCTCCCGGATGATCTCGCGCGATATGCCTTTTCGCTGCAGGTAAAAAGCTTCAATTCCGCCTGGCTTTTCCGCGTTCCATGAACCTGCAGGTAATTCGCCGCATATCTGGCATCGTCCACAAAATGATATTCTGCAAAAATCAATCGTCTCCTGCACGATCGAATCCGGATACCCGTCCTGGAAAAGGCGGCGGCACATTTCTCCTTCCGTCCGGTCCTGCCTTCAAAAGATTCAGCGCCCGCTCATGTGCCCGGCGGCTTAAAAAAGATCCAAAAGCTCCCTCTCCGTTCTTTCTTCCAAAACCGCGCCCTCACAGACACCGTATTTTTCTAATTCCCCATTATATAAAAAGAAAGGCAAAGTCCTCATCCGTGAAAACTTTGCACTTTCTCTTATCCAGGAGATTCTACGCGTTCAATCCGCATATACAGCCCCTTTTCATAGCTACAGTTCACGCTGCCAGCTGTAACTTTTCCTGTTACTGTTCACACATATGTGCCCTGTAACAGGATTTTGCTCTATTTTTCGTCCTCTGCGTCCACTCCCACCGGCGGAAGCTCCGTCGGTGCTTCCTTGGACGCCTCCGGCATCATCGTGTCTTCCGGAAAGTCCGTATTTGACACGTACCCCTTGTTCTCAATCTCAAGGCAGATTTCCGGATTTGCTGCCAGGAAATTCTTCGCGTTCTCGCGTCCCCTGACCGATCTTGCTGCCCTCATACATACCAGGCGCCGCTCTTCTCCACGATGTTCTCCTTCGCCGCCAGATCCAGGATATCGCCCTCACGGGAAATACCTTTTCCGAACATGATATCAAACTCTGCCTCACGGAATGGCGGAGCAATCTTGTTCTTCACAACCTTGATGCGGACACGGTTTCCAATCACTTCGCCGCCCTGCTTCAGAGACTCAATCCGGCGGACATCCATGCGGACAGAAGAATAGAACTTGAGTGCCCGTCCACCGGTCGTAACCTCCGGGTTTCCGAACATGATACCAACCTTCTCACGCAGCTGGTTGATAAAGATAACGATACAATTTGAACGGCTGATTGCTGCGGTCAGCTTTCTGAGTGCCTGCGACATCAGACGTGCCTGCAGACCTACGTGGGAATCACCCATCTCACCGTCAATCTCTGCCTTCGGAACCAGGGCTGCTACGGAGTCTACGATCACGATATCGACTGCGCCTGAACGCACCATGGTCTCGGTGATCTCAAGCGCCTGCTCGCCGTTGTCCGGCTGGGGAGATATACAGATTATCGATATCAACACCGATCTTCTTCGCATATGCCGGATCGAGTGCATGCTCTGCATCAATAAATCCAGCGATACCGCCTCTTTTCCGCACCTCTGCCACCATATGCAGGGCAACCGTCGTCTTACCACTGGACTCCGGTCCGTATACCTCGATGATTCGTCCCTTCGGAACACCGCCCAGCCCCAGTGCAATATCCAGACTCAGGGAGCCGGTCGGAATCGTCTCTATATTCATATTCGCACCAGAATCACCCAGCTTCATCACCGAGCCTTTTCCGTATGCTTTCTCAATCTGTGTCAACGCAGCATCCAATGCTTTCAGCTTGTCTTCTTTATTCATCTTTCCCTTCCAAAGCGCCGCTCGCGGCAATCACGAACAAACGTTCTAAACTTAGCTCTATCATAGCGGATCCGGCTGTAAATGTCAACTGTTTTTCTTTTTGGTTTTCCCCGGACGCACTGCAGGATGCTGCCGGATCTATAACCTGATTCTGCGATTCAAAGTATCTACAATTATATCATTTTCCGGCTGGTTCTGTCTATTATTTTGCCGAGAAAAAGCTGCTACCCGAACTGTGTCGTACGGAATTTTCAGTTCAGGAAATTCCTACCTGTGAACAGTTACGCTGCCACCATATTACTGTTCAAAAACCTTCCGTTGCAAAAATGCCTGCCTGTACACGTCATCTGGCACCGCCCCGCTTCTACTCTAACAGCCGCCCGATATCCAGCGCCCCCAGCCCTGCTGGTTGCGCGGCAGCCCCAGATCTACTGCCCGCTCTTTAAAGCGAAGCTTCACATCCCGGTTCGTCATGTCCGGTTCTGCTCCAGCAGAAGCGCCGCCGCCCCCGCGACAAGCGGCGTAGACATGGACGTCCGCTTTTAAAACGATACCCGTTCCGCCGCAGGTTACAGCTCACAATCCGTGATCCAGGCGCCACAATATCCGGCTTGCAGATGCAGGCGTCCGTCGGCCCCCGCCCCGAATAGTCCACCATCCGACTGCCTGCCACCTCTACCTCCCGGTCATCATCCGCACATCCCACCGTGATGACCTTCCGGCTGATCCCTCGGCGTTGTGATCGTGTGCGCGGCTGGACCATTATTTCCCGCTGCCACCACGACCACATACCCGGCATCCCACGCCGCATCGACACCGCGCACCAGCGCCGAATCTTCGCTCATTCCCTTCGGTGTAAAGGAGCCAACCGATATATTGATAATCCGGATCCCGTACTGGCTGCCATTCTGGCGCACCCAGCGAAGCCCTGCCAGCACATCCGATACATAACCATTTCCCCTCTGATCCAGCACTTTCAGGCAGACCAGCTGCGCCCCCGGCGCCACACCCTGATAGCGTCCCGCCGACGCCGTGCCGCTGCCGGCAATCATCCCTGCCACATGCGTTCCATGCCCATTGTCATCATACGGCTGCTGCTTTTTCTTAAGGAAATCCCGAAATCCGTAAACGCAATTTTCCAAATCCGGATGCAGAAATACCCCTGTGTCCAGGATCGCCACCCCCGACGCCTTTTCCTGTCAGTCCTCGTCTGTACGCCTCATTGCAATGAATCCATTCTCTCGCCCGGTTCACAGGAAAAAAGCCCCCATATTCTTCCCTTACTGTTAGAATATGGGGCTTTCGCCATATGTGAATGCAGCCTCTTATTTGTGGAAGCTGTAATAGACGGTTCCGCCTGCCAGTCCACCGCGGAACTGCGCCAGCTCACTGACCGTCACCAGCTGATAGCCTCGCTCCACAAGCGCCGGAATGATCGTGACTGCCGCGTCACCGGAAGCATTGTAAAGCTCATGCATCAGAACCACCGAGCCATCTTTTACCTGGTTTAACACGGTCTGCACCGACGAAGCCGCATTGCGCGTCTTCCAGTCCAGCGTATCCACATTCCCAGAGTACGATCGGCTGGCTGATATTGGCAAGCACAGTGCTGTTTTTTCCACCGCCCGGAAGACGAACTGTTTTCGGTGCCTCGCCTGTGATCGCGGCAACCGCCTGATTGCAGGCCTCCACCTGCTGACGAATCTCCTGTGCACCTAACTTCTGGAGATATTTTTGATCCTGCGTGTGATTTCCAATCTCATGCCCATTGGCATACATCCGCTGAATCTCACTCTTATAGGAATTCACACGGTTTCCGACCACATAAAGGTCACACGGCCGCCGTACTGTTCCGCGCAATCCATGATGCGGTTTCCAACCGGGGCATACGGACCATCATCAGGTCAGTGCCACCATCGGTGCATTCGGATCGATATAACGACCGCCGCTGGCTACCATTCCATCGGAACCTGGCTGTCCCCCTGCTCCGTTCCCTGTGTCTCAGAAGCAGTCTGTCCGTTATTTCCTGTCTCCTGGTTCTCTGTTGTCTGCTGTCCTTCCGCTGCGCCAGCATGATTCTCGCTGCCAGCAGCCGTCTGTGCATCCCCCGCCTCATTCTGGGAACCGGACGCCTGCTCCCGCCTCTGAATCAGCTCCATATCCGATGCCGGACCGACGGCACATCATCCGCATACGCCGCAAACGACGCCCCTACCGTACAGACCGCCGTAAGTAACAGTGCTACTGCTCTCATTTTCCATGTTTTTTCTCATACCGCTCCAAACCCTCCAAATTGTTTTTCTTTTTCTTCTGCCATTCCGATGCAATCCGGAACAGCCGACGATGTGACATACTCACGTACAATGGTTTTATTATATCACACTCTTCCTTTATTAAGAACACTTCGTCCCATTTTACTTCTTACATTTTCTGACAAGGTTAGTGTTCACGCATACGTGCCCGGTAACGGAATTTGACGTGGTTTCGCATTTAAATACGGCAAATTCTGCTACCTCCCGTTCTCTTATGACGCTTTCGATCCCAAATGTGCCTGCCTGTAAACAGCTCCAAAGAATATTCATAAGTATTTTTAATAAATATTTCATATTGTGTAATACACCCAATATATGCTATGATAAAATGATGTCGTTACGCATCACAACGCGTGCAACGTAACACATGGAGTTTATTGACAAAAGAGTTGAAAGGAAGTAACAAATGGGCGGATTTTTTGGTGTCACATCAAAAACAAACTGTACACTGGATCTTTTTTTGGTACGGACTATCATTCCCATCTGGGAACACGACGCGGTGGTATGGCGGTTTATGGAGAAAACGGTTTCAGCCGTTCTATCCACAATATCGAGAATTCCCGTTCCGTACAAAATTTGAGCACGATGTCGATGAAATGCAGGGTAACATGGGCATCGGCTGTATCTCAGATATGGAACCGCAGCCTCTGTTAATTCAGTCGCACTTAGGAAGCTATGCCATTACCACAGTCGGCAAGATCAATAATGAAAAGAGCTGATTCAGGAAGCATTTAAGAACGGGCATATTCATTTCATGGAAATGAGCGGCGGCAAGATCAATGCAACCGAGCTGGTCGGCGCCATCATCAGTCAGGCAGATTCCCCTTGTTGAAGGTCTGAAACTGGCACAGGAAAAAATCAAGGGTTCCATGACCATTCTCCTGCTGACCCCGGAGGGCATCTATATCTCCCGTGACCGCCTCGGACGTACCCCGGCGATCATCGGACGCAAAGATGGTGCGTTCTGTGTTTCCTTTGAAAGCTTTGCATACATCAACCTTGGATACACGGACTACAAAGAACTGGGACCGGGCGAGATCGTCCGCATGAACGCCGACGGCGTAGAGGTACTCAGCCCGGCTCGCAAGGAAATGAAAATCTGTTCTTTCTTGTGGGTTTACTACGGTTATCCGACCTCCTGCTACGAAGGAATCAACGTCGAGGAAATGCGGTACCACTGCGGTCGTATGCTTGCCAAACGCGATCAGTCCGACGCCGATCTGGTAGCCGGAATCCCCGATTCCGGTATCGCGCATGCAGTCGGCTACGCCAATGAATCCGGCATTCCATTTGCCCGTCCGTTTATCAAATATACACCGACCTGGCCGCGTTCTTTCATGCCGACACAGCAGAGCCAGAGAAACCTGATCGCCAGAATGAAACTGATCCCGGTAGACGCCCTGATCCGCGACAAGAGCCTGCTCTTTAATCGACGATTCCATCGTCCGCGGCACCCAGCTCGGCGAAACAACCGAATTTCCTGTATCAGAGCGGTGCCAAAGCAGTACATATCCGTCCGGCTTTGTCCGCCGCTGCTGTTTGATGTAAATATTGAACTTCTCCCGCTCCAATTCCGAGCTGGACCTCATCACACGCCGCATCATCCGCGACCGTGAGGGCGACAATGTTTCCCCGGAGCTTCTGGATGATTATGCAAACCCAGACAGCCAGAATTATAAGGAAATGGTCGAAGAAATCCGTAAACGCTTAAACTTTACCTCCCTGCAGTTCCACCGCCTCGACGATTTAATCGAATCGATTGGTCTGGAACCGTGCAAGCTGTGTACATATTGCTGGAACGGAAAAGAATAATGTTGTAGAATACGTTTCTATGATAATGGCAAAATGGCAGCCCATCAATTTCTGCTGATGAGCTGCCATCTTTATTCTGTTAATTACGGCACTTTCGGTTGCCCGTGTACAGTAAATCGTTTTATCAGCACCGTGCCTTTATAGTTTATACAAGCACACCGCCAATACCCACATCACTTCTGCCCTGTCACCATCATATAACGGTTATGTGCGTCCTTCAGACAGGCAATGAGCGGCTTCTGAGTCAGTGCAAAATACCTTTCCCGGATACTCTGCTGCATCTCGTCCAAATCCGTTTTCAAACTCTTTCCAAGCAGCATCGACACAACAAAATTGCGTCACCGACAAAATCGTATTGCACCCAGATCAAGAATCTTTCCTGTCGCCCGTTCTACTACAAAACTCACATAAAACTCGCTGTGCAGGCTGTAAATCGCGTCCTCCTTGCTCGGTTTCGCCTGACCTACAACCAGAATCGTATCATCCTTATACATTATATCGTTTCCTTTTTCTTCGAAACTGCCCCTGATAAAAGCAGTTTCATCCATATACTGGTTTTTATGATACCATGTTCTTAGGAAAGGTACAAGCTACGCTTCCTCGGAACCATATAAAATATAGATTAGGACTGTTCACGCACGTGCCCAGTAACGGAATTTGCCGTGGCTTCGCATTTAAATACGGCAAATTCCTGCTGCCACCATTTTTCTTACGGCACTTTCGGTTCCAAAAGTGCCTACCCGTGAACAGTAACTAGGGATTACAATACATCATAAAAAGGAACCAAATCACGAGAAAAGGGATCGAACGACCCCCTTTTCCCACTCTTCTTAGGTTAACAAGTATGGTTAACAAATAGTTAACAAGTAATTAACAAATGATGTACTTTTTTACTGCTTTTTACCACATCTAACCACCCTTTAAAACCCTTTGAAAAATCAATATTTTTAGAATTTTCCAGCTGTAGCTGCTTCCCTCGATACCGAAACTGCAACCGCCACAGTAGCACCCAACCATCGGGTTATTACCCATACCGATCAGACCCATCATCTCAACGTGTGCGGGTACAGAGGAAGAACCTGCGAACTGCGCATCGGAGTGCATACGTCCCATGGTATCAGTCATACTGTAAGAAGCCGGACCTGCTGCCATGTTATCTGGGTGAAGGGTACGTCCTGTACCGCCGCCGGAAGCTACGGAGAAGTACTTTTTGCCTCTCTACACATTCCTTCTTGTAGGTACCTGCAACAGGATGCTGGAATCTGGTCGGGTTGGTGGAGTTACCGGTAATGGAAACGTCTACGCCCCTCTTTCCACATGATCGCTACACCCTCGGTAACGTCATTTGCACCATAACAGTTTACTTTCGCACGAAGTCCCTTGAGTAAGATTTTTCCACAGTTCTTTCACTTCGCCTGTGTAGTAATCCATCTCTGTCTCTACATATGTAAAGCCGTTGATACGGGAAATGATCTGAGCCGCATCTTTGCCAAGACCGTTTAAGATAACGCGAAGCGGTTTTTACGGACTTTGTTTGCTTTCTCTGCGATACCGATCGCACCCTCTGCGGCTGCAAAGGACTCATGACCTGCCAGGAAGCAGAAGCAGTCGGTCTCTTCTTCCAGAAGCATCTTACCTAAGTTTCCATGTCCCAGACCTATTTTACGCTGATCTGCTATGGAACCCGGAATACAGAATGCCTGCAGTCCTCGCCGATCGTTGCCGCCGCATCGGCAGCTCTGCGGCAGCCTTTCTTGATTGCGATTGCCGCGCCTACCGTAAGCCCAGCATGCATTTTCAAAACAGATTGGCTGGATCTTTCCTTTACCTGATCGTATACATCCAGTCCGGCATCCTTCGTGATCTTCTCAGCTTCTTCGATCGAAGCAATGCCATAGCTATTTAATACGGAATTGATCTTGTCAATTCGTCTCTCGTATGATTCAAATAATGCCATTGTGATGTTCCTCCTTAACTATGTACCTTGTGATTATTTGTTACTGTTCACGCATACGTGCCCAGCAACGCAATTTTGCCGATGTATTCCAAATCGGCAAACCCGATGTCAGAAATGTATCGTACGGAATTTTCAGTTCAGAAAATTCCTATCTATGTACAATAACAATTATTCCTGTCTCGATCGATAATCTTAACCGCATCGTCTACACGGCCGTACTGACCTTTTGCCTTCTCATATGCAGTGGTCGGATCGTCGCCCTTCTTGATGAAGTCGGTCATCTTACCTAAGTTTACAAACTGGTAACCAATGATCTGATCTTCATCCAGTGCAATTCCTGTTACATAGCCTTCTGCCATCTCAAGGTAACGCGGACCTTTTTTTCAGAGTTCCGTACATCGTACCTACCTGAGAGCGGAGTCCTTTTCCAAGGTCTTCAAGGCCGGCACCAATCGGAAGCCCTCTTCAGAAAACGCACTCTGCGTTCTGCCATATGCGATCTGGAGGAACAGCTCACGCATGGCGGTGTTGATTGCATCACAGACAAGGTCTGTATTTAATGCTTCCAGTACGGTTCTTCCCGGAAGAATCTCTGCTGCCATCGCTGCAGAATGGGTCATACCAGAACATCCGATCGTCTCTACCAGAGCCTCCTGAATGATACCTTCCTTAACATTCAGGGTCAGCTTGCAAGCACCCTGCTGCGGCGCACACCAGCCAACACCGTGTGTTAAACCGGAAATATCCTTTACTTCTTTTGGACTTAACCCACTTTGCCTCCTCCGGGATCGGAGCAGCGCCGTGATTTACGCCCTGGGCTACTGGACACATATTTTCTACTTCTTGTGAATAAATCATTGTAAGACTCCTTTCGAAATGATTGGATTTTTGTACTTTGTTAATTTTATCACATCAATCCTGTCCCTATTATCTCACGAAATTCTCAATTCGTCCATAGGTTTTTGTAACTTTTCAGACGGTTTTCTCATCTTTCTTTCTCTCCAAAAACATACAAAAACACGACAAAACTAACGAACAGAATACATCCCTTTACCATGCTGGAAATACTTAACGCCCACCAAATACCGCTAAGTCCCATCACAGAGGACAACAACACCGCCACTGGATGCGCGCAGAGGTAAAAGGTCACGCTGACGATCGACGGATACAGCGTTCGCCCCAGACCGGAAAAAACGCACCGATCGAGGTCTGTTCCACCATCATAAACATCTGGCTCAGTCCCACGATCCGCAGGTAATTGACGCCGATCGCCATGACCTCTTCTTCCTGCAAAGATGAGAACAGCGGACGCGCCATTCCGATCAGCAAAAATGTCGCAGAGTCCCCACGCCGCTGGGTCATCGCGATCGCACAGAAATAAAGCCGCGGGCACGGTCACGCCTCGCTTCGCCCCATAATTCTGTCCGAGGAATGCATTGACTGCCGCCGAAAAGCCATCTCCGACCATCCAGGAAACGGATTCAATCTGACTGCCAACACGCTGTGCCGCCTGCCAGATCACCCCCCATCCGGTGATAAGGCGGTCAGAATCATCGAAATTCCTGCGTAAAATCAGGTTCTGCACCGCCGACGGCACACCGATCCGCACGATCTCCCTCCAAACCTTCACCGGAACCAGCCCAGAGACGCAGATGGGAAACAGCACCTTTTCCTGCAGGACTGCCTTTGCGAAAAACAAGGAGGCTTACGAGCGCCTGTGCCGTGACCGTCGCAGCCGCTGCTCCGCTGACTCCCCAGTTCCGGAAATGGTCCGATTCCAAAGATCAGCACCGGATCAGCACAACATTGAAGACAAGTCCGCCACGTTGACGATAAACGGTGTCCGGCTGTTTCGCCGCCGTCAAAAGTCCTGTCAGATCGCATTTAGATGAAAAGATCACAAGCCCACAGGCGATCCGCACATACCATTCTGCCTGTGCAATCACCTCCGGGCTGTTTAATTTAAAAAATCCAAGTAACCGACTGGCTCCAAAGAGCGAAACCAGCCCATACAGCACGGCAAACAAAATCCCCAGCTGCAGC
>VOFG01002531.1_pt1 | contig 17869 bp, 24 predicted proteins | sample 5384171 | NCBI WGS metagenome assembly VOFG01 (sample SAMN12384726, study PRJNA508395) | human gut metagenome | isolation source: healthy gut F | host: Homo sapiens
TGAAAGAAATGCTTGAGATGGTGGAACGGCAGGGGATGAGCCCCGGCGCGCGTAGCCCGCAGTCCACAGGGCATGGTGGTGGAACAGTTTAAAATATAGGATATGGGGAACATTCTTGGTTTATATCATCAAATCGGCTTTGTGCCTGACATTGCTTTATCTGCCTTATACCTTATTATTACGTAAGGAAAGGCTGCATCGCTTGAACCGTATGGCCTTGTTGGCCATACTTGCGGCTTCGTTCCTTTTCCCGCTTTCGCAAGAGGTGGTTTGGCGGAATGTGGCATTCGTGGCAGTCTGCCGCACCGGAAGGGCGTATGCCGGATTGATAGACCGGCTTGGGCGGACGGAGCTTTTTCATGCCGGAGGTCGTCATCATGCCGGATGCGGATGTTCCTGTTTGGCCTTTGGTGTGTGTCTGTCTTTATTTCGCAGGTCTGGCGGTGTCGTTGTCCGTCCGTATGTACCAGTTCTTCCGTATGCGTCGGGCGATATCTCGCGGTTGTCTTTGGCGCGAGAGCTTTTCAGACGGTATTACGCTCTACTGTCATGCCCGTCCCATGCCGCCTTTCAGTTGGATGCACAGCGTTGTGATGTGGGAAGGAGACTTGGAGGGCGATGCCGGCGAAGCCATTCTCATGCACGAAAAGGCCCATGTGCTGTACGGCCATTCCTACGATACGCTGCTGATGTTGGCTGTGGAGGCCGTACAGTGGTTCAATCCAGTGGTTTGGATGATGGAGATGGACTTGCGCTGCATTCATGAGTATCAGGCCGACAGTACGTACTGAACCATGGAGTCAACGCGAAGAACTATCAGTTATATCTAATAAAAGGCCGTTGGCAGCCGACTGCAATCTTTGCCAACGGTCTGAATCAAAAGCACTAAAAAACGTATTGCTATGATGTGTAACAAAAAAATCAACGAAATGGGCAGTATTGAAGTACATGTACCTGCCCGTGGGGGCTTTTGCCACAGTGGCATTTGCCCGTCCGGAGATCGTAAACGGAGTAGACGGCCGGTTGGAGCAACTCTCTGCGGTCAAAGTTACGGTTTATCCGCAACTGCGAAAAGCCGTGCGGCTGAAAATGTTCAGCCGGAACCTTTAAAATGGAAAAAAGGGCTTCAAAGCGGAAGTCTCAGAGGTGAAAGCCGCTAAGCCTTCTTCGGTTGTGGCGAGAGGCAGATTCGGCCGTTGCCGCTTCGGAAAGGACGTCCGAAGGTATTGTGGTGAAAGCGATGGCACCTCGGAATGACCTTCAGACCGTGTGGAGTTCAAGGAGGCGGGCTTGCCCGGACTGAAGGGAAAGATTCAGCGTCTTATTATTTGAGGTTGAAAAGTGCCAAGGTCCTGCCTCGTAATGTGTATGACGTGGTAGACGTTAAGCCGATGTTTCCGGGAGGTGATGCCGAGTGCATGGCTTATGTGGCGCGTAACATGAAATATCCAAGCGAATGTTTGAAGAACGGTGTGACGGGACGCGTGCTCTGTAGTTTTGTCATCGACACGGACGGGAGCCTGTGCCGTATCGAAGCGGGGGAGAAAAGTTATGCGCAGGCGGTGGACGGCAGTCCGGCATCCAAAGAAATGTTGCGACTGTTTGTCGACGAGGCTTTCCGCGTGATAAGCGGAATGCCGAAATGGACACCGGGACAGAAGGACGGGAAGGCGGTGGCTGGGCGCTATGTTTTGCCGTTTACGTTCCGCTTGCAATAGCATGTGAGCCGGTCGATATACGGACTGTCTTTCGGTGGGGGATGGACGTTCCGGTTTGACTTTACCTTAATGGGCCCGTTCCGTAGGGTCGAGGTTATGACGCCTCCTACGGGACGGGCTGTTTTGTACCGCGTTTTCCGCGATGGCCCCGCGCCACGGTGTATGCCGTGGTCCATGCGGCCTGAAAGTTAAATCCTCCGGTCACGCCGTCGATATCGAGCACCTCGCCTGCAAAGTAAAGTCCGGGGCAGGTCTTGCTTTCCAGCGTTTGCCGTTGCACCGATTCGAGGGCTCACCCCTCCGCACGTGACGACCTCTTCGCGGAACGTACTCCTGCCGTCTACGTCGTAGCGGTCGTTGCACAACGTGTCGGCCAGTTTGCAAAGCCCTTTGTGCCCCAGCTCGTTCCATTTCCGGTCGGGGGCGATGCCGGACTTACCGATGAGGTAATGCCATAACCGCACAGGCAAGTCGTACGGGCGCAAGCCGAGATTTTCTTTTGGGGGTGGCGTTGCGCCATGTCTTGCAGGATGCCGGTCACGGTTTCGCTGTGGGACTCGTTCGTCCAGTTGACGAAAATGGGGAAGCGGTAAGCTTTCTCCTGTATGAAACGGGCGGTATGGGAAGACAATTTCAGGATGGCCGGGCCGCTCATGCCCCAATGGGTGACGAGCAACGCGCCTGAATGCCTGAATTTGGTACCGGGGATGCCGACCAATGCCGGGTCTACCACGGTGCCCATCAGCCCGCGCAGTGTCGGGGAGGCGATGTTGAACGTAAAAGCGAAGGGACGGGCGTTTCGATGCGATGCCCCAACCGTTCCAGATAAGCGAAGCTTTCGCCACGCGGTGAACCGCCGGTGGTGATGGCCACGCGGTCGAATAGCAGACGGCCTTGGCGCACATCCTGAAACGTGATTTCATACTTCCCGCCGCAAGGCGTGAGGGTTTCCACGCGGTGGGAGGTTTTCACCGTGACCCCCAATTCCACAGCAAGGCTTTTCAGGCAACCGGCTACGGCACGGGCATCCTGTGCGGGCGGAAACACACAATGGTCGTCTTGCGCGACGAGCGGCACGCCGTGCGCTTCGAACCATTGGTAGGCATCCCGGTGACCGAACTGTTTGAAAAGCCCCCTTCAAGAGCTTGTGCCCACGGGGTAGACCTGTTTCAGGTCTGTCACACCCTCAAAAGTATTGGTCAGGTTGCAGCGTCCGCCGCCCGAGACCAGTACTTTTTTCAATACATCCGCCTGCCTTTCGAATACCGTGACCTCCACCTGCGGCGCGAATGTTTTCAGGTTGACGGCCAGAAAGAAGCCGGCCGCTCCTCCGCCAATGATTGCTATCTCCATTGCTTCCACGATTCTTTTTTAATGGGCAAAGGTAAGTATAATCGGGCGGATTTGAAATGATGATTCTGACATTTTGCTACTTTCAGCTCCAAATCAGTAGTTTCAAAAGACAGCGGTTAGGAGAATCTAAAAAGACAGAAATGTATAAGTATGCAATTTCCGTGTCGTTTTTACTGTTTTATGCAGTATATATTCATTTACTTTGAGGAAAGAAAAAATCGTTTGCAGCCAAACGAAAAATTTCTTTCCTCATATAAATTCCGGGTACTCCGCATGTCGTGGAAAAAATCCGTCCGAAATGGGAATTTTTCGCCGCACGAAGAAGAGAAAACTGCTTTTTTGCGGCTTTTTCGTTCTATTTTCCTGTTTTTCGTCGACAAGATTTTACGGACAGAATGTGGGCGGTTCCGCCTCGCAGGTTTCACCGGAAAAGAAAGAAGCGGAGGACGGGCGGTTTCCGTTTGCTTTCGTCTTGTGAAAAAGCTTTCAGGCTGTCTTTTGATTTTTCGGGAGGCGCGTGCGTCGCTTATTGGGCATCGAGGCCGCATCGAGGGGCGAATGGACGATTCTCGAAGGCATGGGATTGACGTTTTGACAGATTGTGCCGGAAAAGGATGCTTTTCTTTTTTCTTTGCGCCCTTGGGCGTTTTCTGCGAATTGACTATCTTTGCTTATGCGAATGACGGGGGAGCCGTTCGCGGGAACAGAGCCGCGATGTCTCCCTGTCAGGATTTATCATTGAATGCAAATGGAAGTAAAAGAACAGATAGAGCGGCTTCGCAATGAATTGCACCGCCACAACTATAATTATTATGTGTTGAACGCCCCGGAGATTTCCGACCAAGAGTTTGACCGCATGATGCGGGAGTTGCAAGACCTCGAGGCGGCTCATCCCGAATTTGACGACCCGGACTCGCCGACGCGGCGCGTGGGGAGCGACCTGAACCAGGAGTTCGTGCAGGTGCCCCACCGCTATCCCATGTTGTCGTTGTCCAATACGTACAACAAGCAAGAGGTGGCCGACTTTTATGAACGCGTCCGTTCCGGTTTGGAAGGCGAACCGTTCGAGATTTGTTGTGAAATGAAATACGACGGGCTTTCCATCTCGCTGACCTACGAGCAGGGGCGGTTGGTGCGTGCCGTGACGCGGGGCGACGGGGTACAGGGCGACGACGTGACGGAAAACGTCAAGACCATTCGTTGCATTCCGCTTCGTCTGAACGGGAACGGTTACCCCGAAGAGTTTGAAATCCGTGGGGAAATCCTGATGCCGTGGACGAGCTTCGAGACATTGAACCGCGAACGCGAAGAACGCGAAGAACCGCTTTTTCGCCAATCCGCGTAACGCGGCTTCGGGGACGCTGAAAAGCAAAAACTCAGCGGTGGTGGCGCAACGCAAGCTTGACGCTTACTTATATTACCTTTGGGAGAACACATTCCTTTTGACGGGCATTATGAAAATTTGCAGGCGGCCCGCTCATGGGGATTCAAGATATCCGGGGGGATGAAGAAAGTAACTACGCTCCAGGACATTTATGATTTCATAGATTATTGGGACGTGGGCGCAAGAACCTGCCTGTGGCTACGGACGGCATCGTGCTGAAGGTCAACTCCCAGAGGCAGCAACGTGCGTTGGGCTATACCGCCAAAAGCCCCCGTTGGGCCATCGCTTACAAGTTTCAGGCGGAGCGTGCCCGTACGCGCCTGAATGCCGTGACCTTCCAGGTCGGACGTACCGGAACGGTGACGCCGGTGGCCAATATGGATCCGGTGCAGTTGGCCGGTACGGTAGTGCGGCGTGCCACGCTGCACAATGCCGACGTGATGGAGCAGTTGGATTTGCATATCGGGGACATGGTATATGTGGAAAAAGGAGGGGAAATCATTCCCAAAATCGTAGGTGTGGACGCCGATGCGCGGGGACCGGAAACGGGACCAAGGGCCGGAGTTCATCACCCGTTGTCCGGAATGCGGGGCCGAACTGGTGCGTTACGAGGGAGAAGCCGCATGGTATTGTCCCAACGACACGGCTTGTCCGCCGCAAATCAAGGGGCGCATAGAGCATTACATCAGCCGCAGGGCCATGAACATAGACAGTCTGGGACCCGAAACCGTGGACGATTACTACCGCCGCGGCTTGATACGCGATGTGGCCGACCTGTACGATATACAGGTGCAGCAGATTAACGGCGAGGACGGCACGCGCGAAATCCGCGCAAAAGATAGTCCGCTCGATTGCCGACTCCGTAGAAGTTCCTTTCGAACGCGTGGTGTTTGCCTTGGGCATACGTTTTGTCGGTGAAATTGCGGCTAAAGCCTTGGCACGCCATTTCAAGTCGATGGACGCGCTGGCCTCGGCATCGTTGGAGGACATGTTGCAGATCAACGGAATCGGTGTGGTGATAGCCGAGAGCGTGATCCGCTATTTTGCAAACGAAGCCAACCGCGATTTGGTGCGCCGTTTGCGGGAAAAAGGGGTCGGATGGAGCTTTCCGACGAAGAATTGAGCAGCCATTCCGACAAGTTATCCGGGCAGAGTATTGTGGTGAGCGGGGTGTTCTCGCTTCATTCGCGCGACGAATATAAAGCCATGATAGAACAGCACGGTGGAAAAATGTGGGCAGCATCTCTTCGAAGACTTCTTTCGTGCTGGCCGGAGCCAACATGGGACCGGCCAAACTGGAGAAAGCCGGTAAATTGGGTATCCTATCCTCTCGGAAGAAGAGTTCTTGAAAAAGATAGAATCGTGAAAGATTGTTTGCATTATGGGATTTTATTTGTATTTTTGTCGCGAAATAGATAGAACTACTTAAACTATGGCACAAAATAAGTTCAAGGGGTTGGGAATTGCTTTGATAACTCCTTTTTAAATCGGATGGTGAAGTGGACTATGAGGCGTTGACCCGTCTGGTAGAATATCAGATACGGAATGGCGTGGATTTCCTGTGTATTATGGGAACGACGGCCGAAACACCTTGCCTCTCGGCTGACGAGAAGAAGATATTGAAAAAGATGCTTGTGGAGCGTGTAGCCGGCCGTGTTCCTTTGTTGATGGGATGTGGCGGGAATAACACGGCAGCAGTAGTTAAAGACCTGAAGGAAGGGGATTGGAGTGGCATCGACGGTATCTTGTCGGTTTGTCCTTATTATAATAAACCTTCGCAGGAGGGGCTGTACCAGGATTTCAAAGCCATAGCGGAGGCTTCGCCCGTGCCGGTCGTGTTGTATAACGTACCGGGGCGTACGGGAGTCAACATGAGTGCGGAGACGACATTGCGCTTGGCCCGTGATTTCGAGAATATAGTGGCCGTCAAGGAGGCCAGTGGGAATATGACCCAGTTGGAGGATGTGATAAAAACAAGCCTCGCGACTTCGATGTCCTTTCAGGGGATGACGGCATCACTTATCCGCTGATTACGATGGGGGGCGGTAGGTGTGATTTCAGTGATAGGCAATGCCTTGCCCGCCGAATTCAGCCGTATGGTCCGCATGGCACTGAACGGAGATTACGAGCATGCCCGTATTATTCACCACAAGTTCTCGGATTTGTTCAAATTGTTGTTTGTGGATGGCAATCCGGCCGGCGTAAAAGCCATGCTCCATGCCATGGGAATGATTGAGAACCAACTTCGTCTGCCTTTGGTGCCTACACGGTTGACCACAATGGAGAAAATCTCGTCTATTTTGAAAGAGTTGGATATCCGCTATTAAGCAGATACCGGATTGAATCGTATGCAGCCGCTTGCCGGAGAGTTTATTCCGTCGGGCGGCTTTTTTTTTGTACCTCCTGTTTCCGATGGGTTGATAGGTGTTCTGAATAGTTAAATAATGTGTTTTTGCGGATTTTCCGGCAGACGTTCGTAAACCGTGTAGAAAGCATTGGAAATAAGAACGGAAACCAATATTTATCATTTATGAAGAAACTATCTCTTTTACGGTGGCTTTTGTTTTTCAGCATCGGAGGGGGCGGGGTATATGCCCAGGGGGCATTCGTCCATCCGGGGCTTTTGCACAGCCAGAATGACTTTGACCAAATCAAGAAACGCCTGGCAGAGCACGACCCCCAGACGCTACAGGCTTTTGAGGTGTTGAAGAACAGTTGGGTGGCCAACAAGGCAGTGAACGACATTTGGGGAGTGACGGAATATATCAAACGTGGAATTGCCGGTGACGAAAACTACATGAACGCCTATCGCAATGCGGCCAAGGCTTACCAGTGTGCCTTGCTTTGGAAAATTACAGGCGAGGTGCAATGGGCGGAACGGGCTGTCTATGTGTTGAACCAGTACGTAGCGATTACCAAAGGAATCGGTGGAAATACAAACCAGTCCTTGGTGCCCGGCTTTATCGGTTACCAATTTCTGAATGCGGCCGAGTTGATGCGTGATTACGAGAAGTGGGAGAAAGAGGATTTCGAACGCTTCAAGCAGTGGATGATCGACGTGTGGTTCACTACGGCACAAGACTTTCTGGAACGTCGGCACGATACCGTAGTGCGCGAAGGTAACTGGTATCACTATCACAGTAATTGGGGATTGGGAAATGCTCTTTTCTGTGTGTCGCTGGGCATCTTCGCCGATTTGCCGGACATTTATAATTACGGTATGTACTGGATAAAAGAAGGACCGGGCAATGAATCGCTTTATGTGGGCGACAGTCATCCTGTGAAGCAAGACCAGGGGATGTGTGGTTACGGATGGGGGCTCATTCCTTGGTTTCATGAGGATGCCCGTGGTCCGTTCGGATACTTAAACCAGATGCAGGAAAGCGGCCGCGACCAGGGGCATGCCATGGCGGCGTTGGGCTTGTTGTCATACGCCCTTCAGTCGGCCTATAATCAGGGAGACAATGCCTTTTGTAACTTATATAACCCTTTGATTCCGGGTGAGGCGGGGCAGACCATGGTGGTCGGTGCGGCGGAATATGTGGCTATGTACAACTGCAATCAAGTAGACCCCGCCGATATTCCTTACACTCAGAATTGGTGGATGGGTGGATTGAGCGGTACGGGGCGCGGACAATGGCGGCCGATATGGCAGTTGTTCATCAATCACTATCAGAACCGTATGGGAATGCCAATGGAGTACTGCACGCGGATGTCCAAGATTGTGGGGATAGAGGCCGGGGAGGTTCCTACGGTACGAATAGCGGCGGTTTCGACCATACGGGATTCGGGACGCTGATGCATGCGGACGAGGCGGTGACGGAGGAGAGGAAGCCTACCGTGCTTTCTCCGGAAATCGTGCAGGACGGTACTGTACGTCCATACGCCGAGATGAAAGAAGTGAAGAAGGGTACGCCGTTAACCTTGCGGGCTGTATTACCTGACGGCGAAACCGATACGGGAAACTGGGAATGGGAAGACGGCATGAAAGGGGCGAGCCGCGACATTACGGCCGATGCTTCGGGTGTTTATCGTTTGTTTTACACCAATACGCAGGGGGTGAAGAGTGTGCAGATGTTTTGCATTTCCGTATACGGAGAGGGCATTCGCGCCACGTTGACCCCGTGGATAGAGTACGACGGGGTGCGTATGAACCAGACGAGCGAGTTCAGTGCCGTCAACGGAAGGGACGTGACCCTCGGGGCTGATTATGCCAATTGGAACTATGTGGCTTCCACCAGATGGTATGACAGTCAGGGTAAGCTGTTGGGCTCCGGTGGTTCTTATACATTCCGGCAAGGGAATTCCGACCAGACTTTCAAGGTAGTGCTGACCAATGAGTCCGGCGTGGAGATAAGCCGGGAATTCATGATTAAGAATTCGGTGGTAATTCCCACGTTAGCGGTGGACGGAAAGAGCAGGAGACTTTGCGGGCTATCGTCACACAAGGGCATGATGTGGTAATGAAAGGTAAGATAACTTCCGTCCGTTATCGGAACGGAGTCTACACTTGGAGTTCCGGCGAGCATACGGAGTCCATTTTTTTGAGAACGTACAATCTTCCATCTACCGCCATTTGGACTGGATAGACACTTCATCTTCCATAAAGACATATGAGGCTAATTTTGATTTTGAAGTCAAGGTGTATCAGGAAGGACGGACGCTGGACGACGGTTATTATCGTATGAAAGACCGTGCTACGGGGAAATACCTGAACAGCCGTACGATGAAGTTCGAGGCATTGGAAGGAGATGGGGATTCGACGGCGTTCGTTTGGCACTGCACATGGTTAGAGGATGTGGAGCGTTATAAGATACAGAACCACAACGACTCGGCTTATCTGAACAACGAAGGAACGCTGACCGACCGCACTTTTACAGCAAAGCGCGTAGCAGCTTCTATTTATATACGTTGGTAGGAGGAGAGGAATTGGAATGCTTCGTGCGGACACCGGAGCGCTACGGTTCTTATTATTGGGAAACCGACGGCGAGACGTTAGTTTGCGACCAGGCTGACAAGATGCCTTCCGACTTCCCGTTCGTATTGGAAAAGGTGACTGGCAACGGAGGCGAAACAGGTATTTCCGAGACTGTGGTGCGCGATGCGGCATTCACGGTGGACGTGACACATTCAGGGATTACGGTTACGTCCGGAAGTGCGGTCGGTATGACGGTTTACACGATGGCCGGTAGTCCGGTAATGCGTACCCGATTGGGGGCCGGTACGCATACGATACATACTGTTCCGTTGGTTCCGGGCATTTACATCGTCCGCGTGACGGACGGAAAGACGGGAAGGAGTGTGAAATTCGTCCGATAGGACGGAATGAACGCATCAAGAGTAGGTGAAGCCCGCCCGGTATTGTCGGGCGGGCTTCTTCAATATCTGCATGCAAAGCTTTTTTCTTCTTTCGGAAAATAGTATATTTGCCGATAGGTTTTGTGAGGAAGTGTGACATGAAAATATACGTACGTTATTTTATTATAGGATTTCTGTCTCTGGTTTCTTCTTGCGTCAATGAAAAGGAAGATGTCGGCATGCAGCCGGATGCGGTGGAAGTGGGAGACATGTTGCCGGAATTTACCGTAGTGATGAATGACGGACGGACGGTGGAGAGTGGAAGTTTGCAAGGGCACCCTTCGTTCATATTGTTTTTCAATACGGCGTGCGGGGATTGTCGCCGTGAGTTGCCGCTCGTACAACAAATGTACGAAAGGTACGGAGCGGACGGTCGTATGGTTTTTATGGCCATCAGTCGGGGAGCAGGACGCGGTAGCTGTCGGAGAGTATTGGGCGGACAACGGACTTACGATACCTTTTTTCCGCACAGACCGACCGTACGGTTTACCATTTGTTTGCTTATTCGTCCATACCCCGCATTTATGTCGTGGATGCGTCGCGGATTGTCCGGGCGGTTTTTACGGACTCTCCTTTGGCGACGTCGGAAGACTTGACGTACGAGATAGAACGTGTATTAAAGGAAATCAAAGATACGGAAAAGTAAGTTTGAGATTATGAAATGTTTAGTGATAGGCGCCGGAGGTGTGGGCGGCTCTTTGGCTGCTCTGCTGGCCTTGGCCGGGAATGAAGTAACGTGTGTGGCTCGCGGGGAGCATAAGGAAAAATGTTGGCGCATGGGTTGCGTTTCCATTCGGGAATCAAAGGAGAGCAGGTCGTCCCGTGTTATGTTTACGACGGGACGGGGAACGTCCGGGAGAGATAGGTGTGGCTACGGCCGAAACTTATCGGGGAAGGCCGAGCTGATATTGGTCTGCGTGAAAGGGTATTCCGTCGATTCCGTGGCGGATTGCGTCGTCCGTGCTTCGGGTGAGCGTACCGTGGTGCTGCCCATCCTGAATGTGTATGGTTCGGGGCCCAGAATCGCCCGTGCCTGTCCGGGCTCACGGGTCATCGACGGTTGCATTTACATCGTAGGGTATATCCAGGCTCCGGGCGAGGTGACACAGAGCGGCCAGGTGTGCAAACTTGTGTTTTGGGGCACGTCCCGGGACGGCGTTTCTCCGGAAGAACTCGAAACCGTTCGCCGCACGTTGGCGGACGCGGGAGTGAAAGCGATTCTTTCGGAAGACATAGACCGGGATACTTTTGCCAAATGGGGATTTATCAGCGCGATGGCCGGAACGGGGGCTTTCTTTGACGCACCGATGGGAGCCGTACAGAGAGAAGGCGAGGAACGGGACGTGTTCATCGGCCTGACGAAAGAGAGCACGGCGTTGGGAGAGCGCTTGGGCATCCGTTTCCGGGAAGACCCTGTGGCGGCCAACCTGCGTGTCATAGATGCCTTAGACCCACAGACGACTTCTTCTTTGCAGAAAGACTTGAAGAAAGGGCGGGAGTCTGAAATACAAGGACAATTATTCGATATGCTGGATGCCTGCCGGAAGCAGGGGATAGAGGCTCCGACATACGAACGGGTGGTAGCGAAATTCAGGAACTCCTGAATGAGGACAGCCCAGGCAGAAAACTGAAACAGGAAACTCCTCCGGCTGACATCGCTTTGCGGTGGTCGGCCGGAGGAGTTTCTATTACGGATGAACCTTGGCGGCAGAAGCCGCCGTTAGGTTTATGCTTTTTTTCAGGCGGTTCTTCCAGAGTGCCGTCATGTCCTCCAATGTCTTACCTTTGGTTTCGGGCACGCTCTTCCAGACGAACAGGGCTGCAAGCAGACAGATGATGCCATACAGGCTGTAAGCGAACATGGGGCTGAAATCGTACAAAGCCGGGAAGGTGGACGACACCAAGTAGTTGAACACCCATTGGAACGCTACGGCGATGGCCACGGCTTTTCCTCGGATGGTGTTGGGGAAGATCTCGGCAATGAGAACCCAGCAAATCGGCCCCCATGACATCATGAAGAATGCAGCGTATACGATGACGGACAGAACCGGAACGATACCTTTGACGCCCATCTGGTCGCAAAGGGCTACGGCAAAGGCACCGACAGCCATACCGATGGAACCGATGATTAGCAACGGTTTGCGTCCGAAACGGTCGACGGTGAAAATGGCTACCAAAGTGAAGAGGATGTTGACCACACCCATGATGACGGTCTGCATCATACCGCCTCCTTCGGCACCGGCACTTTCAAATATGCGTGGGGCATAGTAAAGCACGGCATTGATGCCGATGGCTTGTTGGAAGACGGAGAGAAGAATGCCGATGACGATGACAGCAACACTGTATGTGAATAGCTTTTCAGTCTTTTCCTTGGACGTCTGTTTGATTTCCTCCAGTACCCTTCCGGCTACATTGCGCCATTGATTGATTTTCTCCAAAATGGCAAATGCCCTTTCGTCTTCACCGCACATCACCAGATAGCGCGGAGTCTTGGGTACGCAGAACAGCAACAGTCCGAACAAGGCGGCCGGGAAGGCTTCGGATCCGAACATATAACGCCAACCCTCGTACACGCTCCACATGTCGGACTCGGGGCTGACAGACATCACACCGCTTACGGCGTCTTTCAGGATGACCGGATTCTGATGGTCGCCCATAATCATATAGTTGACGAAATAGACTACGAGCATGCCGAAGATAATGGCAACTGGTTGCACGACACCAGTGTGCCGCGGATGTGGGAAGGGGCAATCTCGGCGATATACATCGGACAGACGGCAGAAGCCAGTCCGACGCCGACTCCGCCCAACACACGATAGAGGTTGAAGGCAATCAGCAAGTCCCAGTTGGCCTTTCCGTATTCGAAGAAAAGAAACTCCGGATAGTAGGAACCCAATGCGGAGAGGAAAAACATGACGGAAGCCAGACGGAGGGAATCGCGCCGCCCCAGACGGGAGGCCAGATAACCGGATATGGCGCCGCCGATGACGCAACCTATCAATGCACTGGACGAGGTGATGCCGTGCATCACCTTGTCATACTGAAAATCCGTCGCGGTGAGGAAAAAGGCTTCAAGGCCTTTCGGCACCGGAAATCACTGCCGTGTCGTAGCCGAACAACAGTCCGCCCAAGATGGCTACGGTGGTAATGGAGTACAAGTACAGTCTGTCTCCTTCTTGTGTCAAATTCATGATGATTCGTTTGATGTTAAATTAATAAATTTCATTATGTTCGTCCGGACTGAACGACTTGCCCATGCCGTGCAGTTTGTTGTACAACTTACGGTCGAATTTGTAGTACCGCGCGGCCCGGTGGGCTACGCCGGTCTGGAATTCTTCCAGAGGAAGCACATATTTCATTTGGGCAATCCGTTTGTGGAAATTGCGAACGTCGAATTTCCGGTCATATATCGTTTCGTAAAGTGTGCGGAGTTCGGCTGCGGTGAATCTCTTGGGGAGAAGGTCGAACAGGGCAGCGGGCTGCGTCTGCACGTATTGCCGCACGAACCATAGGGCTTCGCCGATAATCTGGTTGTGGTCGAAAGCCAAAGGGCAGAGCGCATCGATGTCCGTCCAACAGGCTTCGTAGCGGTCGGACAAATGGGTAAGTTTCTTGTCGATTTTTACCATCGTCAGGTAGGTGATGGTGACGATGCGTTCCACTTTCTGGTTTAATTGGTGGAAGCGTTCCAGCCATTTGATGTCTTTCGGATTGTTGGTCCGGTTTTTTAGAGCCGAACGCCCTGAACTGTATGAGGTGAAGCTCATTCAGCCCTGTCAGTTCATAGAGAACCCGCTGTGCCGCCTCGTCCAGGTCTTCGTCATTGTAAATCAGACTGCCCGGCAATTTCATGTTATTATAGTAGCCGCTTTCTTCGTGGCCGGTCTGCTTTACGAGAAGCACTTTGAGATGTTCGCCGTCAAAACCTAATACGACACAGTCAACAGAGACGTGAGGATTGATCATTTCATCGACGCGTAGGGGATTTTTCATCGTATTGTCGTATTTTGCATACAAAGATAGTATGGCGGGAGGGGAATGGGAGATACCTTTTTTATGTTATATAACATATAATCAAGGCTCTTCGGGACTACTTTTCATCTTTAGTATGATAAGGTGCGGGGTTTACCTGATTCCGGAAAAATGTACGGGACATATCTACTGTACGATTTGATGTGGGAGCTTTTTTCTTGAATACAGATAATCAGTTTTTATCGTTCGCAACTTAACTTTCGGAGCGTAGGGTACAGCTTTCTCCGGCACAAATACGGCATACGCTTTCACCGGAAAGGAATTACAATAAGTCTTGGTTTTAAAAAAGTTAAGTTGAGAGTGGCTCGGGCGGCTTCCTTTCGTGAGCGGCAGGCGGTGAAGGGGGAAATCGAATCGTGGAGTACGTTTTATTTTACACCAAAGAAGGGTTTTCTTTTCTGCGCCAAACGAAAAATCAATCTCAGCCGAATGATTTTTCGTTTGGCTGAGATTGATTTTTCATTCTCAGCAGATTTTTTTTTTTGTCCATCTCAATCAGTTGAAAACCAATGCTATGCAGAATGCAGTTCTTTTGTCTGAAACTTATATCCCGTATCCCCTGCGAGGTGTATGTCCGGCAGGTGTACCCGTTTCCTTTAGGGGTGAAAACGAAAGCAGGCAGAAAGGTCTTGTAGACCCCTCTGCCTGCCATATCCCTCTCTTACGGAGTATTTTTTGATGATGTTCCGTAGATTATTGTTTGCCTCCGGCTTTCCAGAAATTTTCTTCTTTCTCTATTTTTGCTTTCTGAGCCTTATATTCGGCATTGGCCTTTTCGTACTCTGCATTCTTGCGCTGTACTTCCTGAATCTTCTCTTTCAGACGATTGGCAGAACCAGAGATGCTGACGTCCTCCTGAGCAGCTTTCGTACAATAGGAGATAGCCTCTGAGAAGTTTTTGGATGAGGCCAGAATCTGTGCGCGCACCAAATGAGCCTTTCCCGTAATACCTGCGTTGTATTGCACGGCTTTGTCCAAATATGAAAATGCCTTGGCGGAGTCTCCCGTTTTAGACACGGCATTGGCAATCTTCAATGCAATGGCCGCTTTAGTTTGGTCGGGGGCATAATTCAAGGGCTTTATCAAAGTATTGCACCGATTCGGCCACTTTTCCGTCTTGTAGTATTTCTGTGCCGTACCGATGGCCGATTCGTAGCTCGGTTCGATGTTGTAAGCGTATTCTGCTGCCTTGAAATAAATGTCGGTATCGTCGCAATCATTAGCAGCCAATAGGGTCAGCGCTGATTTAAGATAAGCCAGATTCGTTTTGTTTTCTTCGATTTTCGGACCGAAAATAGCAATAAGTTGCTCGCGGTCGGCAGCTTTGGATTGGGCAAACAAGGTTTCGATGCGGTTCAGTGTCGGGTCGTACTGTGCCACGATCTTTTTGAGCTGCCACGGAGTCTGTCGCTTCGTTGGCCAAGCTCAACATGCCTTGGCAAGCTTCGCGACTTTCCATATAATCTTTCAGGAACTGCTCGCGGAAAGCGGTAGAGTCGGCCATGTATCTTTGATATGAGATTTCAAAGAATTTGTCAAATACGAAACCGGGGACCTCTTTTGCGCCATCCTTATTAATAAGGTCTATACCCTCGCGGAACATGGTGTAGGCCTTGTCCAGCGAATAACCGTCGGCCACGCCCGCACCGTAGTAAGCATAGTCGAAAGCCTTTACGGGCCAGGATGTCACCCTTTGTGGCACGCTTGTCTGCTTCGTAAAAAAGAATTGAGGGCATCCATGTGCTTCAGACGCGTGTCATATAAGTTCATCAATTCGTTGAAGTATGCCTTTTTCTTCGTCATGTCCTGCTCTTTGACCAGTACGTTGGCCAAAAAATCATGGCACCATAGGCATACGTGCTCACTTCAGCGCACGGAGCCATCGTGAACACGGCTTTCCAGGGCTCGTGCACGCCCCTACGTAATCCTGGGCTTTGTAGCTGTCTTTGTAGGCTACGATATTACCTAAGGTCGTGATACTGTCTTGCCCATGTCCAATACGGTCGTACACTCTCGTTCCTTCGTATTGAGCCGCATAGTCGGTACACAAACAGCCGTTAAACCAAGAACCGTTGCAATTTTTGTAAATTTCATTTTTATCCTTCTTTTAGCTGATTCAACAAATTTTGTTCTTTTAATTTGAGTCGAATAATCTTGCGCAAAAATACAAAAAAAATTGTGCCGTAAAGACCATTTGTGAGAAAAAACAATGGTTGAAAATGGATTTCCTGATTAATTATGTTTTTCACGAAGAATACTTGTCGGGGGAAACAGAAAAAGTGCGTAGCGGAAAAGAGGTGGTTTGAATTCTTTTTTGCACTTTTGCATATAAAAAATACGACTATGTTGAATTTGGATGATTTTTACAGGGCCAGGTATGTCTTGAGCAATGGTGCGTCGGACGGATTTGATTTATGCACCCAAAATCAATCAGGAAAGTGAGATTTACCTGAAACCCGAAAAATTTGCAGGTGACCGGCTCTTTCAAGCTGAGGGGAGCTTGTTATAAGATATCGCAGTTGGGCGATGAGGAGAAGGCCAAGGGCGTGATTGCCTGTTCGGCTGGAAACCATGCTCAGGGAGTGGCGCTCAGGGCCGCCAAATACGGCATTAAATCTTTGATCTGCTTACCCGAAGGGGCACCGATCAGCAAGGTGGAGGCCACACGTCGGTTGGGAGCCGACATTTGTTTGGTACCCGGCGTATACGATGACGCCTACCGTAAGGCTTTGGAACTGCGTGATGAATTCGGGTACACCTTTTATACATCCTTTTCGACGACGAGGGTGATAGCCGGACAAGGAACGATCGGTTTGGAGTTGATTGAACAGTTGCCGGACGTGGATACGGTGATTGTGCCGATAGGAGGCGGAGGGTTGGCCAGTGGGATCGCCTTTGCCATCAAGACTTTGAATCCGAAAAATAAAGGTGTATGGCGTGCAGGCCTGTGGGGCGCCCGGCATGTTGCAGAGCCTCGAGCACCAGAAGGTAGAATGCCTGGACGCTGTGTCTACGATTGCTGACGGGATAGCGGTGAAAGAGCCGGGGGAACTTACTTACCGGACGTGCAAACAGTATCTCGACGGGGTCGTGACGGTGACGGAAGATGAGATATGGGCCGCGATTCTGGCTTTGATAGAACAGCATAAACTGATTGCGGAAGGAGCCGGAGCCGTCAGCGTGGCTGCCGCCATGTTCAACAAGGTGCCCGTAAAAGGGTGCAAGACCGTTTGTGTAGTGAGCGGCGGAAATATCGACGTGACGATATTGAGCCGCGTGATTAACCGCGGGCTTTCAAAAGCGGGCGGATATACACCTTTTTGCGTGGAACTGGACGATAAACCGGGGCAGTTGTTTGTGGTCAGTCAGATTGCCGCGTCGGTGGGGGGCGAATATCATCAGCGTGTATCATGAGCGGAATGACGATACATCCAACGTCACGGCCTGTTGGTTGCGTGTCCAGGTGGAAACCCGTAATGCGGAACATGTACAGGAACTCCAGCTTGCATTGAAGAATGCAGGTTTAAAACTAATATAAATAAAAAAAAAGATTTTATGAAAGCTTTACACACGAAATCGGCACCTGCTGCCATCGGCCCTTACAGTCAGGCCATTGAAGTGAATGGATTTGTTTTTTGCTTCCGGCCAGATACCTATTGATCCGGCTACCGGGAATTTGTCGAAGGCGGTATCAAAGAGCAGACCCGTCAGGCGTTGGACAAATGCCGCCCATATCATGGCGGAAGCCGGCATCGACTTGTCGCATGTGGTCAAGACTACGGTCTTTTTGGCAGATATGGCAGATTTTGCCGCTATGAACGAAGTATATTCCACTTTCTTTAAAGAACCTTTTCCTGCACGTTCGGCAGTTGCCGTAAAGGCATTGCCTAAAGGTGCGTTGGTGGAAGTGGAATGCGTGGCCGTCAATAAGGCTGGCTACTCATTACAACCGGGAAACTTTCTAATAATGATCGTAGATTTCGGGAGTTTCCCGGCTTGTATTTTTCTTCTTTCGAAGCGGCTG
>VOFG01002637.1_pt1 | contig 17865 bp, 29 predicted proteins | sample 5384171 | NCBI WGS metagenome assembly VOFG01 (sample SAMN12384726, study PRJNA508395) | human gut metagenome | isolation source: healthy gut F | host: Homo sapiens
TTGAAGATCTCCAGCACCATCTCGGCCGCAAGACGGTTGCCGACGCCGAAGGTGCCGGAGCCGCCGCCGATGAGCTGCCAGCATTCGTCGATGAAGATGGCCTTTTCTCCGTGCGGTTGGCTTTGGCTTTATCCCACACGAAATCCAGAGCTACGAACATGCCGATAGGCAGCAGATCGCCGCTGAGTTCCGAGATGTCCAGCACCGTGAACTTGTTGTCCAGATTCACATTGGTCTGCTGGTTGAAGGTGCTGGCCGAGCCGTGTACAAAGCGGTTGATGATGTTGGAAAGGCGTTTGGTATCGCTTTCCTCCCGCAGAACGTCGTAGAGGTCGCCCAGCACAGGCATCTGGCGGTAAACGTTGGGGTTATCCGGATCACTGAGAGGCGTTATCATGGGTGATACCTTTCCGTGCGTAGGCACGAATCAGGGCATCGTCCAAAAGCTGTTTTTCCTCATAGGACATATCGGGGATCAGCAGGGCAAAAAGATATGAAGCCGCTGAATTTTGCTGCCAGCTCAGAGCGTTCGATACCAGTGGTATCCAGCGTTTCCTCCACGGACTTGTCTATCTTACGTATCTCCAGCACGTTGATGCAGCTTTTTGGAGGCGGGGAGATGCTGATAAACTCGCCGCCTGTGTTGATGCAGGCACGGTGGAACTCGTGGCCTTCAGGGGTGCCAGCATGAAAACCTGTATGCCCTTACGCCGCATACGGAGGGTGCCATCAGCAGGATCAGGAAGGTCTTTCCTGCGCCGCTGGTGCCGCATACGGCAATATTGGCGTTTTTATAGACCTTGGAGTCAAAGATGTCGATGATGACCGGAGAGTTGTTGTACTTGTTCAGACCGAACAGGATGCCGTTTTCATCACTCAGCTCATAGGACGTGAAGGGGTAGCAGCTTGCCACGCCGGTGGTCAGCGCATTGCGCTTGGAGCGTTCAAAGAGGTGCTTCTCCATGCTGACCAGCGGCAGCGCGACGATAGAAACGCCTGCTCCTCATGAAAGCGCAGCTGCACACGTCCATATCACGGGACACGAGCAGTTTTTTTTTCAGTTCATTGACCTTCCATTCCAGTTCATCCACTGTGGGAGCTGTCACTGCGATCAGCAGGTTCAGGTAATAAAGTCCTCGTTGTTGCCCAGCCCTTCCTTCAGGAAGTAGCCGCTTCGGATAGCACCGTCCAGATCATCAAAGTCCGTGTTGGTATCGCTGGCGTCCTTGATCTTTGCGATTGATACGAAGCTGCTGTCCCAGCCGCTGTACCATGCGGGCTTTCGGCTGGCGGCTGATGAACATATCCAGGTCAATGCCATCCCCGGCGTTGACAATGAGAGACAGCCAGCCGGCCGGCACCTGCGCCTTATAGCCGGTAGAGGGCACCAGCAGATAGGCGTAGTAGAGTCCGTCAGCCAGATATGCCCCGCCCGTTGGTAAAGTCGATGCTGTCAGGGGCGAAAAAACTCCGTACAGGGAATGGCGTCGATCTCAGATTCCAGCCCTTTCTCCTGATACTGGGCAACGATCCGGCGAACTCGATCCGGCAGCGACGTGGTGGTGTTGCAGCACAGCAAATGGTAGAGGTATCGACCGTAAATTCATCATCGTTTTCCGGGATCAGCACCTCATTGCCGCATTGCTTGAGATAATTGACTGCGGTGCGGGCTGCCGTTTGCAGGGAGGCAATGGCCTCCGCTTCCTCGTTATCCCGTTTCCGGCCTGCCCATGCCTCATATTCAAATACCATGAAGAACCGGCGCGAGGTGGCTTCCCGTGCACCGATCCGGTCAATGAGCGTCAGGTAGTCCTGCTGCAGCAGGCGACAGTTTTCATCGGTTTCCTGCGCCATCTCCTGCTGCACGATCTCTGTGCCGGTTCAGGTCAGCACGCTTGGCAATGACCTTGATCTGCATTTTGACCGGGCTGATCTTGAGAAACGAGATGAACGAGTAGATGATGTTTCCGCTGCTCTCTGGCACTGCGCAGCGAAGTTGATGGGCACGACCTCAACGATCTTCAGGTAACGGTGATCCCGTGTGTAGATGATGCCGTTTTCGATCTTCTCCACAGGCAGGTATTCCGCCACTGGATTGATGTACTTGGGCGCGTCGTCACCGCTCTTAGCTTTTCGCTTCTTGCGTTTTTCCGCTTGTCCTGTCCCTCTTCATTGCGTGTAATAATACGGCGGTTGCAGAGATATTTCAGAACAAGAAAGATAAATGACGAGAGGCTTTTCGCCGTTGATGCCAACCAGCGCGATGATGCCAAGAGGCAGCGCGGTCAGGCACAGAATGATGATTTTAGCAGTCAATGTCAGGGCGGACACCGAGAACACCGGTATGCCGATAGCCAGCACGATAACCAGTGCCTCGGCTGTATTGCGGAGCTTCAGCAGTCCGCCGAAAAAAGTCCCGCCTTCAATAAAAATTGGGCGGGATGATATAGGTGTCATATTCATTTGGTTTACTCACATTTAGTTCTCCTTCCTACCCTATGATCCAGAAAGGCTCCACCAGCACCGGCACGGCCGCTGGCTTCATTCAGGATGATAGCCAGATCCCATGCCTGTTGGCTTCGGGTATAGTTGGCAGGGTCTGCCACCAGTATCTTTCCGTTCTCCACACCGCGCAGCACGATGAAGTGGCCGGAGCTGGTGAAATGACCTTTCAGCATGATTGCAACCACCAGCTTGCCTTGAGAGAGCGCATCCACAATGCGCTGCCCTTCTGTTTTTCCCGCAGCCTTGTACCGGAATCCCCCACGCTTTGGCAGCACCGGGGATCAGCGAATGGTAGGAACCGCTTCTACTGCACCAGTAACCGTTTTCATAGGCCCAACGTGCCATCTCAATGGGATCGACCGTCTCGCTGGTCAAAGAAGATACCACCATTGCCATACAGGTAGGCCCGCAGCCGTAGGTGCCGATGTCGTCGGTGCCGTAGGGCTTGCTCGCGTACCGCTTGTCCAACTGATTATAGGAGACCACCTGCGTCGCGCCATCCGAGAAACGAATGTCGCCCAGAGATACGAGGCCGGCGGACTCGGCAGGCAGCAAGCCCTGCATCATACCATCGCCCAGGAATACGCTCAGGTTCTGGGCGTAGTTTTCCGCCAGTCCCTTTTGTTCATCCGACAGAGCGAATATCTTATCCTCAAAAAATAGGCTTCTCCGTTGTAGACGATGGTATATATCTTCCATATCTCTGTTACTTCCGTTTCCGTCACCGTGACCTTACCGGTTTTGGGATCCGTATTCGTTTCCGTTACCGTAGTCGTGCGAGACTCCTCCGTGCTCGTGAAGGTATAGAGGGCGTCCTTGGCCTTGCGGATCAGCGTTTCCATATCCTTGAGGGAGATAGATGTGTAGTCCTGATTTTTGGCGGCACAGTACATGGCAATGAAGCGGTTGGCATTGTAGGCCGGGGAGCTTTCGTATGGATTGATGATCTCCTTCTGGTCGGCACCGGAAGCGGTAAAATCCGTGTCAATACGGGCGCGAACATCCTCCTGCCCCTTCCTCCAGCAAGTCGCTGATCGCCTGCGAGATCTGATTTATGTTCTCCACAACGGCGGCGTTGTCGTTGAGGATCGGTGTGTCTGGACTTCCTTCAACCCCTGCCTTGGTCAACCCGCCGAAGATCAGGAAGGCAGCAGCATGATGAACAAGACGGGAAGCACCAGCACCCCCGGCAATGATGGCAGCAACCGCCTTGCGATGTGTCCAGAGTGCCGCTGCCGCCGGCACCGGGCCGCGGCAGCAGCAACCTTTTGCCGCGCCGCTTACCATTTTTCCTGTCTTGATGGCGCCGCGCACAGCGCCGGCAGCGTGTGCGCTGATCTCAGCGGCTTCGTTCAGACCGCTGCGTTCTTGCTGGGTCATATCAGGTCTTGTCCTTTCTGCGAGGCGGGTCAGGCAGGCGCCGGATCAGGCTCTCACGATAGGAAATGCCGCCATCCGGATTCTGATAAGGCTTTTTCTCCACTACGTCCTGTGCGTACTGCCTATACCACTTTGCACCATCCACGGTGGTGACGGTGGTGTATTCCCGTTTTGGCTCCATATACTGTTCAGTGCTGTACATGGCAAAGGCACGACCGTCAGGTTCTTCCTCAGAGGTCTCCGTGCCGGTGATATGCCCACCACCGATCTCCACATTGGAGAAGGTCGGAATATCCGCCGCGCCTTCACCAAGAGCCGTATAGCCCATATAGGACATGAGAGCGTCTGCCATATTGCCGGACATGACATCCCCATATCCTGCGCCGCCGGTGGCAATCCGGCTGATAACGTTATTGGCAATATCGCCGCCCTTGGTCATAGGGCACGGAACGCCATGCCGCCAACGCCGCCGCTGCCTGTGCCGGTGGCGTTTCGGTATGCGCCGTTATAGAAGCTGCGATTGGCAACACCGCCAGACCGCCTTTGCAGGAAGGTATTGCTGTCACGCCACTGCCACCGGTGCTTCCGGCTCGCCCTGCATTACCGCTCGACCGCGGTCCGGCGGACGCCACGGGCGGCAGCGATGCCCGCGCGCCAGCATCGCTTCTGCCAGGGCATAGAGCCGCCTGTATGGGACCCACATTGATGCCAAGACCCCTGCATGAAGCTGTCGATCTTCTGTGAGATCTTCAAAATGCCACTGCGCACAGAAACCAGACGAACAGGTTTCCGGCCACGCCTTACCGGAAGCTGAGACCTGAGACCGTACCATCTGATTCCGTCAGAGGCCGCCGACCGTGAGCGCACATATAACCAGTACGGACAACATCCGATCCCTGTGATGTATTTCGTTTTTTGATTCATGATCGTCTCCATAAGGGGTTTGCCAGAAGGTTCCCACCATGGTGATGAACAGGCGTAGGCAACCAGCTGCGTTCATCAGCAGCAGAAATATCTGGCGCCGAAATACGGCACCACGCCTGAAGATGTTGAGGTGGCCTCGCGCCGCGCCCGTAGCAAAAGCCACCGGCGCCGTGAATACCAGGAACGCCCAGCAGCAATACAACGCCCGCCGCCTCAAATAGCAGCTTTGATATAGTTCTGTTGTCGCCAAAATGAGCACGAGGATCAGGGCGATTAGAGCCACCGCGCCGTTGGCGCAGACCCCAAGGATGGTAAGTATGACCGAATTGAAGTCGGCAGTTCAGTGCGGGCAGTTCAGACGACATAATCCACGCGTAGGGTGTCCCGCCGATTTTCAGTATCAGCTCCACGATTTCATCTGCGAAATAGGCCAGCAGGATAAACAGCACAGAGCGGATCGTCAGCTTTACCGGGTCTTCTGCCTCTACGCCTGCTATAAGGCCGTAGTTCTTGAATAGCTGCCAGATCAGGTTCAGCAGGATCATGCCGATAGCCAGTGCCACGAAGATGTTGTACATCGTCTCTGCGGCGGGAAGTAGCGCAGGAAAGTGGTCATGTCGCAGCCCAGAGCCCCCAGTACAGAGGTGTTGATAAGGTCAAGACCGTACATGACCTGCTCTGCGATCCATTCTACAATGCCATCTAATATGCCCATAGCACCTCTCCTTCTCAGCCGGGCAGCTTGGCGTTATCCGTTCCATCTGCCATCTGCGAAGAAGAAGGGCGTCACATAGAGACATGATGAAGCCCAGACCGTTAAGGATCATGCCCATGTGATGATGATAACGCTTGAGCCAAGCGCGGCTCTCGTCCACAGTGCGGCCGCTGCGGGAGAAGTTCATCATCAGCAGTGCCACCGACGCGGTGACAATGGCGGCAATGGTGGAGATAAGAAGAATCTGATTATAGACATCCTTCATGATCTCATTGGCCTTCTCCCAGACGGTGGCGGCAAAGACAGGCTGGCAAAGCGTTGCGGCCATGGTCACGCCCGCGAAGGCCGCATATAGTGCCATGCCGGGACTTTAATGGAGATGTGTCTTGGTCAGGTCATGTTTTTTCACTCAGTGATACCTCCTGTGATAGAAAAAAGATGTGGAGGGGCTGCTCCTGAAAGCCGTCCCTCCTCGGGCTGCCCAAATACCGGAAATAAAAATAACACCACCCCGTAGGATGGTGTTACTCGTATCGCCTTGGCATAGTTTTGAGCATACACAGTATAGCACACTTGGATTTACGCCGAAATCGCAAAACCGTGCCAATGTTGTGGCGGGAAAGTGCCAAAATAATTTGAATAAGCAAGATTTGATATTGCCATTATTGCAACCCCAAGTGTGTGAAAGATGGCATTATGTAGGTGCTGAGATAGCATCAATAATGCTTCCTATTTTTCGGCTACATTCCGTTTTGCAATCAGAGAACAACCTATCAGGTAGAGCCTAATTATAGCTGTATACTCATCCTGAACGGTTTTATTATGAGGTACAGGAGTTTGTCTACGGCATGAAGAAGCGTACTTACGCAACGCTTTGTCCTCGAACGAAAAGAGTCTCTTTAGTATTATTTTAATTACTTCGTACATCGCACTTAATTTCTCTATTTGTTTTTATGCTTATCTTCCGTGCACTGGATATACTTTTGGATGAGCTTTGTCGTAGAATATTTTTCGTTATTAATATCGACTCGATTTTCGATAAGCACATCACATATTGCATCAATGCCAAAATCTGAGCCAATTATGTCTTCCGCGATTGTCTGCTCTAAGCGGCGAGATTCTTCTTGAATAAATCAAGCATGCGAGCCAGCCCTTTAATATCTGCCAAATCATATGTCAAGCTTTTCGTGATTTTTGCATCATTTATGTGGTACTGCTCCTGAATAGTATTCTGATGCAATATGGGAGAATCAAGCATTGGCGACCATCGATTAGACTTATGGCAAAACTTCTTAATTTCATCTGGTTTTTATCTATGTGGCTCTCAATGTATGCTCCCCAAATCACTTAAATATTGTCGAAAATAACGATTTGAAAAGAACTCCTCCACATATGAGAAAATAAAATTGGACTTTAGTAATGAGTATTGTTCTTCGATAGTAGTTACCGTATCGGCTATTGCTTTTCGTATGTCCTTGTTATATTTATCATTCTGTTCGATACGGTATAAGATAAATGCCGTAAGTATAGATATTCCTGAGAGCAAGCTTCCAATCGTTTGTAAAATTGTCCAAATCATTAGAGTCCATCCTTTTCTTTGTCAATACCAAATCAATCAATTGAGTAATTTTTTCTAATGGTCTGATCTCTATTTGGGTTTTATATTTGGCAATTAAGTCTTTGTCAAAAGTTATGTTATCTAATGATATATATGCAGTTCCCAAATTGGATTCTATGGCTGCATCTAAAAAATCGCCAATATTTGAGACATACCGAATACTACCATCCAAAATGCAATTCCCCAACAAACATTTTTCTTAAAGGCACTTTTTTCTTAAAAAATATTGGAAATAATTGCAACAAAAATAGCTAACGAAACACATCTATTACTTTTTATAAGAGGATGATACTCAGAGTGTACATGGATATCCTTGTGAGAAAAGTACTCAGGTGAGATATTTAATTCCAAAGAGTGATACCTTATAAGCGAGGTTGCAATTTGGACTGCTTCTTTAGCAAAGCCTTCGATTCCTCCTGTGCAAATTACTGTGCCATTTCCTTCGAGCACCTTTTGCTTGGATTTCGATGACTTTTGCATATTTAGTGCTTATCAGCACAGCAGTATTGGCACTACCAATGATGGGTATACCCTCTCTCAAAGCTCAAGCGTTTGGGTTTTCCCAAATAAGCCTCTAAATTGTTTTGAGGTGACGTTGACTTTTCTGTGGCCAGTTTTATACTCCCTGTTAGCCCTTCTACAAATCCGATCAGTCATGTCGTACAATTCTCGTATGCCTGGAGTAATAGAATACTTGCTAACTATGCTTTCAATAGCAGAATCATCGATATGTATGCTTTGCTTGGGGGAATCCATTATTGTAGTGGTAATCTGCGGAATAATTTGTTCACTTAGTATCGCTTTCTTTGCTTCCTTGTTATAACCACCAATCTCGATTATTTCCAGTCTGTCTCTTAAGATTGGTGATATATCCGACAAGTCATTTGCTGTTGCAATAAAAACAAAGTTAGATAAATCAATCGGGATACTCAAAAAGCGATCTCTGAAACTAGATCGGTTAGTATCAAGCACCTCAAGCAGTGCATTCTGTGGGTCTCCGTGCTCTGTCGACCTACCAACCTTGTCTATTTCATCAAGAATGATTAGTGGATAAAATGAGTTTGTATTCTTAATTGCGCGAACGATTTCACCGGGTGCGGCCTCACTGAATGTAGGATCGACGCCCGTAATCCATGCGCTGATGCAATTCCTGATAAGGGAATTTCATACCAAGGCCTTTTAATTGCTCGAGCAATTTGAATTGCAATACTTGTCTTTCCAACTCCAGGAGGCCCCACTAGCAAGAGTGCCGCTCCGCCTCTAAAGTCGGAATAGACATAATCCATAATCCTTGATTTAACATCTTCTAACCCTACATGTCTTTCATCTAGTAACTTCTGAGCATATGCTTCGTTTATGTGTGGAGGAGTACAGAGTTGTTCCCAAGGCAGACGCTCAATTTCATCTATCTGCTCTTTTTTGAGCTTTCCGCTTTCGAGTGCATTAATAACATCTTCAGGTATTCTGCGGGAAATATACTGCGCATGCTTTTCTCTCCGTTCATTTTCTTCTCGCTTTTGCCTTTGCTTAGACATCTCTTCAAAATAATTACCGTCGTATTTTCCCATAGCTATCCCCTTTTTCCCAAAAGCATATAACTCCAATAAAACTGCTCGAATCTACTACTTCGGTAAATAAGTATAAATTGTTGTTGCGATTAAGTATATTATAGCAGATATTCCCGCAGAATCAACGCTTTTCGGATTAAACTGACAAAAAGCCATTCCATCTTCTGGTTCAAATAATAGTTGACTATCACATTACAGCATATTGCACCCCTTTACTCGCAGTTTGCCGCATATGCAATGGTTTTGTGCCAAGATGCTATTCTCATTTATAATCGCCCCCTATTTTTACTTTTCCTCCGGCACAAACTTCTCCAACAGCGCCAGACTTTCCTTGGACGAATACCCCACAGCACCGAACTCAGGGCATCAATAGCCATCTGACGCTTGCGGAAGTAGGTGCGGTAGCTGATGTCCCGAATGTGCGGCTCCAGCTTTTCGATGATCTCCTGCGTGTTCGCCAACTGCTGTGGCGATAGATAGGTGTAGTACAGGAGCCAGTAATAGCTCTCGCCGTACTTGTGCTTTGTCCGTAATAGTTCCACAGAAGTGTCCAGAAGCTTCAGCATCTTGTAGCTGCGTTCGATGCAGCGGGCATGATCCTCAATCGCCGAGCCCTCAAAGGTGACACCGGCCCGTAGAGAGATTCCAGAAACTCCTCAATGCTGCTGCCATACTCGATCTGGAACTGCCGACGCACCTGCTGCACGGACAACTCCAGGCTCCACACCACGTCCCGGTACTTGCGCAGCAGCATCCATGTGTCATGGTACGGGGGTTATCGGTCACTTTTGGTTCTTGTGCAGTCTTTTTCATCGTTCGGCCTCCTTATCGCCACGCATCCCGGTCGGGTGTAATCTGAGTTCAAAGTGATAGACTTCCTGTGCGTCACCGCAGGTGACCACCAGTTGAAGCCACCGGCGCAGCGGAGGCACCCCTTCTATTGTAACCTCGCAGTCGTCGGATAATGGTAATAACATATATTTGGATTTAGGGCATGAAGCACACGGCAGCCCTTGTGCCACAAGAATTTCACGCATCTTCCGCTCGATCCGATGGCGGTTCATTTCTGAAACGCTACCGGACTCATTTGAACCGATCGTTGCCGCCGTGGTCGGGGCGGTTTCCTCCTGAAGCTCCAGCTTGATGCCAAGGCTCATGGCGATCTCTTCCTTGTCCACCACGATGTCAGAAATCTGGAACATGGTGAGAGATAGTTCTGGAGATAGATCGTGGTGCCGTGTGTGTGCCGGGGAAGGCTGCCAGTTGCAGATAGCCCCGTTCAGCCATGCGCTTGAGGTATCGGCCGGCAGTTGCCTTAGAGACGCCCCAGCGGGAAGCCAGCTCTGCGTAGCTGACCAGCGGGGCAGCCTGTACCGTTGCGGAGATAGACCACCGGCCCGACGTCTGAACCGAGGACTTGCGGATCGTTATAGACCGTGTTCAGCCATAGATCCAATATGGCGTCCATCTCCGAGCAGTGACCGGCACTGACCAGCTCTGTGGCAGTAGATACAGGGAAGAAGAAAAGCCGGTATCCTTCTGACAGGGCGCATTGTAGTCGAGAATCGTGTTGTGACGCCGCCAGCCGCGAATCTTGAATTTGACCAGCTTACCATGTCCGAGAACAAGAAAACTGATAAGCCCTTTCTTTTGCAGCCCCTCCAAAGCGGCCAAGGTCTGGCGGCGGAAGCGTGTGCGGAAATACCGGGACAATTCCTCCACAGACATGATCCATTCGCCGGGGTAGATGGTGTAACTAATGCCATCAATGCGCTTGTATGAGGTGCGGAAGTTGGCATAGGCGCATAGCACGACAAAATAAAAGACCGGAGCCTCCGCTCACGCGAATGCTCCGGTCTGCTATCAAGGCTTGTACGAACTGCCGGTAGATCCGACATCGTGGATAATCTACAATCTGTTTGATCTCAAGTGTATATTCTGACATGGAAACCTCCTGAAATGTGCTTCCTTAATGGGAAGCCTTGTGTTATAATTGGCATAGAGCAAAAGCGGCGCAGCATTACCAAACGCGGAATGATATTTCGCTGGTAATGCTGCGCCATTGCGCTAATTAGATGTTGGTACGATTCGTGAGCCTGATGGTCTGTTTCTTGTTCTGTCCGAATCCTAATGAACTGAATCCCTTAGAGGTAAAAACCTAAAGGTACGGTTCTTACGTGGTTAGGTTAACAAAATCGGTCATCTCATGGATCTCTCTTGGAGTTGACACCAACGCTGACACCAACCGCTGTAAGATTTCATGGTACGGGATGGGAGCGAAGACGAATACAGATTCCTTGGAACCCTTGAAAATACTGACTTCCTGGGATTATATGCGCCACTATGGGGCTATAAGAAATTCACGGTGCATTTCTCATAACCCGGAGGTCGGAGGTTCAAGTCCTCCCTCCGCAACCATCTTGAGTGGATGTAACTGATTTCAGTTACATCCACTTTTTATTACCTGAAAGTATTGACACGGGCATCATTCGTGAGTATACTATGATGATTTAGCGAGAAACGCTGAATGGGTGGCATGGGCGAAGAGGAGATTGTTATTATGTATCACTATATTGAAGATAAGGTATTTCTTAAAGATATGAAATACTTATGCTCCAATATCATCAACCAGCTTGTTCAGCTCATTAACAACGATTCCCTTATGGAAGTCAAAGCTCACCTTGTCGGCAGCGGTGCAAAAATCTTATCACGCAAAATTCCAATGAACCGATTGATCTCGATTATAATTTGATGATAATTGATTCTGAAATCAACAACTGTAGAAATTAAGGAATATATCCGCAAACAGTTTAATGTGATTCTCAATAAAAACGGATGGAGTGACTGCATGGACTCAACTTCTGTATTGACAACAGAAAAAGCGGCATTTTACCAAAGGCAACCACACCGAATTCAGCATTGATCTCGCCATAGTATTCAACGATCGTAATGGTTGCCATAGATTGATTCATGAGAAAACCGGGGTTACCGCTTGGGACAGGTATTACTGGAATTCAGTGCCCGATTCAAGGAATTTGTTTGATAAAGTTGCAGCCATCAAAGACGAACATCTTTGGGACGAAGTAATTGATGAATATCTTGAAAAGAAAAACATGTATCTTCGTCGGCAAGATTATAATCATCCGTCATTTAACGTTTACGTCGAAACCGTAAATCAAGTTTTTAATAAATACTTCGATTGAATACCCTTATCCTCGGAGCCGGTTACGCCTGCTCCGTTTCTTCCTCAAAAAAATCTTCAAAAAGACCTTATGACATTTTTCGCGGTCAGAATTACTAAGCACAGCGGGCTGGACGGCGACTATCGCATGCTGTTGCGGGGAAGTTCTCTTTATGCTATACTATCCCGACACAGAGGTCATCGTGACGGACAGCACCGGCAAAACCGTCACGTGGTACCCCATCTACGGCATCACGGCGCTGCCCTACGACTCGAGAACGAACGGAGGCTGGCCTGCGACTTCACCTTTACTCACAGGGAGGGGAACGACGGCTTCGGCAGCGACATCGGCTGACGTGTCCCTCCGGCTCCCAGCTGACGCAGGAGATATGGGCGTGGCAGGGTCATACGGATAAGCCCGCTCTGGCCACTCTGGAGCTGCACGCCAACAGCAGTCAGGAGGACTATTGGGGCTCGGCCACCTTTACCTGGTGGTACGAAAGCGACTTCGTCACACCGGAGGAGGTCTATACAGGCGAATGGGGACTGACCGGCAGCGGGGAATACCCGGCGTACTGATGCTGGATATGACCCGCACCGGCGGCAAGAGATACACGCCCGGCGAGACGGAGCGGATCATCCACGATGGCTTCATCGTGCAGGTTCCCATGGCTTTTGAGGACTACACCTATCTGTCCGTCGACAGGACAGCACGGCTCCTATCTGCCCATTCAGATGGAGCCGGACACGGTGATCTACTTCTATCCCTGGTAGGGCATATAAGCGACAAAGCGATCTGGCGGCGGGCAGTATCTGTCCGCCGCCCTTTGTATCCTGAAAACCACTCACTGGGCGAGTGGTTTTCGGGATACGGCCTCTTGCTGGAACCGGGCCCGTAAAAGGGGCCTACCCCTTTGCTTTTCATTGATCGGTACGTGGGCAGGCTGCTGCCCGCGGGACGGTCATTTGCGTTTGGCGGAGTCCACCACCACCGCCTGGGCAGCGGCCAGCTTCAGGTCGTGGCGCAGGCGCAGGGGCGGCAGCTGCTGGCGCAGCAGCTCCACGGACAGGCCGTACTGTTTGGACAGCTCCTGATATTTGGCGTCCAGATCCGCCTCGGTGATGTCGATTCCCTCCCGCCGGGCGATCTCCGTCATGGCCAGCTCATAGCGCGCCGCGGCGGTGGCCTGCTCGCGGGCGTGGTCACGCAGCTGCTCCATCGTGGTGTTCCCCATCTCCAGATACTGCTCCAGGGACACGCCCTGTGCCTGCAAGTGGCCGCGCAGCTCGTTGATGAGGCCGTCCAGCTGGTTTCCACCATGGCGGCGGGAATGGTGACGGTCATGGCCACGTCACCTGGCGGATCAGGTCGTTGGCGAACTGCTCGGCGGCCTGGGCCTGCTTTTTCTGCACCGCCGTCTCCATGACGGCCCGGCGCAGGGCAGAGACATCGGCAAAGCCCTGCCGGCGGGCGAAATCATCGTCCCACTCCGGCATGGCCCGCCGGGTGATCTGATGCACCTTGATGCGGAACACCGCGTTCTTGCCGGCCAGCTCCGGCGCGTACTCCTTTGGGAACGTGACCCGTACGTCCCGCTCCTCGCCCACGGCGGCGCCGGCCACCTGCTCCTCGAAGCCGGGAATGAAGTAGCCGCTGCCCAGCAGCAGGGGATACTGCTCGCCCTTGCCGCCCTCAAAGGGCACGCCGTCCAAAAAGCCCTCGAAGTCGATGGTCACCTCGTCACCCATGGCGGCGCGGTCAGGTGCTCCACATCGGGGTTGGCCCGGGCGTACTCGTCCAGGGCGGCCTCGGTATCGTCATTGCTCAGCTCCACCTGGGGATAGACGGCGGACAGGCCCTTGTACTGGCCCAGCTCCACCTCCGGGTACAGATCGATAACGGCGGCGAAGGTGTAGCCGTCGGGGCCGATGGTCTCCACCGACAGGGTGGGGGTGCCGGCGATCTGGATATCGCTCTGGCTGATGGCCTCCACCAGCGCCTGGGGATAGGTGTCGTTGACGGCCTCCTGGATAGAGGAACTCGGCGCCGTAGGCCCTTTTCGATGTTCTCCCGCGTGGGCTCCCCGCTGACGGGCACACGGACTTCACGCCCTGGTAGCATCGCGCCAGCGAAGCCTGCCATGTGTCCCTGTCCACCGCGATAGTCAGGCGCACCTGCCGCTTTTCGGGGATGTCCTCCCGCTTGATGATCTGCATGGCAGTTCCTCCTGTGTCTGTATTGGAGACAGTATACTATACGCCGCCCCGGTTTGTCCAGTCCGTTCAACACCTGCGGTGATTTGCCTGAGTTGTAAAAATTCTGTGATATTTGCGGGGCGGGGTTGCCTTTTCCGGGGCGGTTCTGGTACAATACGGGATACGAAAATCAAGTCTGTCGGAGGGATATGCAGGCGATCGCTATTCTTCACTGCCTTCGTATCTGCCGGTCTATCTGGCGATGTTTTTACCATGCAAGCGATCAAACAGTTTTTCAGTGGTTCATCTTCCCCTATGTGTCCTGGAGCCCGCTGCTGGTGGTGGGGCTATCTGTGAAGGATCCGCCGGTATATGTGGTTCATCATGGTATTTGACGTTCACAACGGCGGTGGTGTTCTATCTGGGCGGCCTGCGTCCGGCGGTTGGCGCGCACCACAATACCATGGCTGGTGGAGCACCTATTCCATCGACACCAACACCAACGTCTTCTTCCCCAGCGTGCATATTCTGGGCTGCATGGGCGGCTGTGGGAAGGCGGAGCTGGTGGACTATGCCAGCGTCAAGGGCTTTCTGATCCTTAGACCTTATGGCTATGCCATTTGGGAAAATATTCAGAAGTACATGGACGCGGAGTTCAAGAAGACGGGCCACGTGAACGTGGCCATGCCCGTGCTGATCCCCGAGAGCCTGCTGAAGAAGGAGGGTGAGCTGGTGGCCGGCTTCGCCCCGGAGGTAGCCTGGGTCACCCATGGCGGCAGCGAACAGCTGGAGGAGCGTCTGGCCTTCCGCCCCACGTCCGAGACTATGTTCTGCGACCACTGGAGCCACGTGCTGCACAGCTACCGTGAGCTGCCCATGCTGTATAACCAGTGGTGCTCCGTCATCCGCTGGGAAAAGACCACCCGCCCGTTCCTGCGGAGCCGGGAGTTCTGGTGGCAGGAAGGCCACACCATCCACGAGACGGCCGCCGAGGCCGAGGCCGAGACGGAGCAGCAGCTGAACTGCTACGCCGACGTGTGCAGGAACGCGCTGGCCATGCCCGTGGTGAAGGGCCGCAAGACCGACAAGGAGAAGTTCGCCGGCGCCGAGGCCACCTATACCATCGAGTGCATGATGAAGGACCACAAGGCCCTCCAGTCCGGCACCAGCCACTTCTTCGGCGATAAATTCTCCCGGGCCTACGACGTGACGTTCACCGGCCGCGACAATACCCTGCAATACCCCTTCCAGACCAGCTGGGGCGCGTCTACCCGGCTCATCGGCGCGATCATCATGACCCACAGCGACAACCACGGTCTGGTGCTGCCCCCGGTCATTGCACCCACCCAGGTGGTGGTGATCCCCATCGCGCAGCACAAGGAGGGCGTGCTGGAGGCCGCCGCCGGTCTGCGCGACCGCCTGACCGCCGCCGGTCTCCGCGTGCAGATGGACGACAGCGACCAGTCCCCCGGCTGGAAGTTCGCCCAGTATGAGATGAAGGGTGTGCCGCTGCGTGTGGAGATCGGCCCGAAGGACATGGAGAAGGGTCAGTGCTGCATCGCACGCCGCGACACCGGCGAGAAGACCTTCGTGCCCCTGACGGAGCTGGAGAACAGCGTGAAGCGGCTGCTGCAGGATGTCCACGACAATCTGTACGCCATGGCGGAGAAGAATCTGGAGGACAACACCTTCGACATGACCTCCTGGGAGGAGGTCAAGGAGATGGCCCAGGGCAAGGGCGGCTTTGCCCGTACCAAGTGGTGCGGCAGCCTGGAGTGTGAGCTGGCCATGAAGGAGAAGGCTGGCGTGTCCAGCCGCTGCATGCCGCTGAAGCAGTCCGGCACAGAACACCGGCTCAAGGGGGCTCCGGCTCCGGTTCCGGCGGAACATACGGCTCCTGCTGGACCGGCGGGGTGTCCGGCGTTGCGGGGACGGGATCCTCCGCTGTGCCGCCGCCGGTGACGGCCACCGCCGTCATGGCCGACAGGCCACCAGCATAATGGCGATCTTTTTCCACTTGGCGGTCTTCTTTTTCAGCGCGGCGGCACTTTCCGCGGCGGAGGCCTCGCCGGGAAGGACGGTGTCCGGCGATGGGACCTCCGGCGGGAGGGCAGCGCACTCCGGTGGAGGGGCGGCGTGCTCCTGCGCCAGGGTGAACTCCTTGTTCTTCTCTTCCATGGCTTATTTCATGTGTACGTCCATCTGAGGGAAGGGGCACTCCACCCAGACGGCGGAAGCCCAGCAGCAGCTCACGGTTCAGGGCGCGGGCGCCGGCGTAGATGTTCTTCTCCGCCACCTTCACCCAGAAGCGCAGGACGATGCCGGAGGCGTCCAGCGTCTGAACGCCCAGGTACTGGGGCACATCCAGCATCACGTCGCCCCGGGCGCGGAAAATCCTCCAGCAGGGCGGGCAGCTGCGCGCTCCAGCTTCTCCAGGTCTGTCTCATAGGGGATGGAGATATCGCTGACAGACCAGGAGTTGTTATCGGAACGGTTGAGGATATTCTTCATCTCCGAGTTGTTGATGATCTTCACATTGCCGCCGCCGTCGGTGATGGAGGTGGTGCGGATACCGATCTTGGTGACCACGCCCCGGAAACCGTTGACCTCCACGATGTCGCCCACGTTGTACTGGTTCTCCAGCAGCATGAAGGCGCCGATGACCACGTCAGCGATGAGGCTCGGCGCTGAAGCCGACCACCAGGGCCAGCACGCCGACGCTGGCGATGATGGTACCCACGTTAACGCCCAGCAGGGACAGACTCTGGCAGACGATGATGATGCCGGCCACATATTTGACCAGGCTGCTCAGCAGCGACAGCACAGACCCGCCGCGGTGGGTGCGGGGCTTGATACCGTGCAGGATGAAGATGACCAGGTTGGACACCAGCAGCACCAGCAGGACCATGACAGCCAGCTTCAGCAGGGCGGTGAGCTTCAGAGAAAAAACAGCCTTCAGCTCCGTGAAGTCAACGATGTCGGTGAAATAGCCCAGGGCCACCACCGCCGCCAGAAGCAGCAGGTAGACAAGCATACGCACAGGTGACTTTTTGTGCCATCAGATCATATCAAGTGACCTCCCGTTTCATTTGTGTCAATGGTATCTTACCACAAAGTGACAGAAAGTGCAACGAAATACCGGCTGTGTCCACTGGCGGAAAGCGGAAATGCGCCGCAAAATGCGTGAAGAACGGCAGCGCGGTACCGGGAATGACCGGTGGACGGATTTTTTTATAAAAGAGCTTTGACAATGGCGCCGCAAGGTATTATAATCGGCGCTCTGAGAGGATTATTTGTCTATACTATACAAAAGGAGGCGATTTCTGGAAAACAGCACAAAAAGAAGGGAGCCCATCGACTTGACCCAGGGGCCGTGCTGGAAGGTGATCCTCCTGTTTTCTCTGCCGGTGATCTGGTGTTCATCTTTTTGCAGTTCGCCTTCGGCGTCAGCGCAGGCTTCTGCGTCATCACGTCCTCCTATGTGGGCATGCACGACGAACGGGGCGTGCGCCGCTCGCTGGCCACGCAGCTGCTGCTGTCCGCCGCGCTGACGGTGGTGCTGACGGCGCTGGCGCTGGTGCTGCTGGATCCCATGCTGGCGTGGATCAACGTGACGCCCGCCCACCACGAGGTGTACACCGCGGCGCACACCTACTGCGCCATCATCTTCGCCGGTATCGGCGCGCAGCTGTTCTACAACTTCATCTGCTCCTTCCTGCGCGCCATGGGCGATTCCGTGACGCCGCTGCTGTTCCTGCTGTTCTCCACGGTGCTGAAC